>OFGP01000906.1_pt1 | contig 25333 bp, 20 predicted proteins | sample 1521781 | NCBI WGS metagenome assembly OFGP01 (sample SAMEA3504113, study PRJEB24116) | mouse gut metagenome | biome: mouse gut; feature: mouse-associated habitat; material: faeces | place: Denmark | collected 2011
AATTTAAAAATATATCGGGAGATATATTGACAAATTTCAAATTTTGAGATAGGAGAAAGTAATCAAGGCGGTCTGGCGGGGAACCAATGCCCTGCCCTCATGGTCGTGGAGAAGCTGTGGGGGAAACAGGGCTGATGTTGAAGTTTATTCCCATGCGCCTTGCGTGGAGCTGATACTGAATGGGAAAAGCATGGGAAAGAAGCGGACAAAAGACTGCCGGGCGCACTTTCGGGTAAAGTATGAAGAAGGAACGATTGAGGCGGCAGCTTATGATGAGAGAGGAAAGGAGATTGGAAGGAATCTGTTGCAGTCAGCATCCGGGGAAATCAGAATATTTATAAAACCGGAAGAGACCGAGATATGTGCCGGGGAAATCTGTTATATCCCGATTACCCTTGCCGGGGAGAACGGCGTTACGGAATCAAACGCTGACAGGAGGCTTTCGGTACGGGTGAAAAATGGGACGCTGCTCGCTTTCGGCAGCGCAAACCCGCGGACAGAGGAACGTTATGACAGCGGAAGCTTTACGACTTATTATGGGCGTGCTCTGGCAGTGGTGCGGGGAGAGCGGAAAGGCGTTATGACCGTCAGGGTAACGGATGGAAATCAGGAAAGCAGCGCAGCAATAAATGTCACAAAATAACCCTTATGTGGGAGAAAGATATAGAAAAGAATAAGCTACTTGGAAAGGAGCAAGGAGATGGAAAAGAAAAACAATCAGGATAAAATAGGGGCAAAGAAGTTTTTTGCATGGCAGTCAAGGGCGGTCTCGTCGGCATGTTGTGTGGTAATTTTGGGGTATCTGCGGATTTACTGTACGGACCAGCTTGCCTTGTCGGGAACGGTTATCGGTATTATTTTATTACTGAGCAATGTAGTGGATGCCGTTACCGACCTTACGGCGGGGTATCTGGTGGACAGGACGAAGAGCAGGCTGGGAAAAGGCAGACCCTATGAATTATGTATTCTGGGGGTATGGCTCTGCACATGGCTGTTATACAGCTGCCCGCCGGCATTCAATACTACAATCAAAATCGTTTGGGTATTCGTGCTGTATATTTTTGTGAATTCTGTTTTTAACACTTTACTGAATTCGGCGGCAACTCCTTATATGGTACGTGCGTTCAAGAAGGGGCAGCTGGTGAGGCTGGCATCCTTTGGCGGCTTAATCACTATGGTTGGCTCCATGGTGGTCAGTATCTCATTCCCGATTCTCATGGCAAGGCTGGCAGTCAGTGCAAAAGGCTGGAGTACTCTGATTGCAATTTATGCAGTGCCTTTGGCGGTAATCGGAATCATGCGTTTCTTTTTTGTAAAGGAAGAAATCGTAATTGAGGAGGACGCTGTAGAAAAAGTTTCCATAAAAAGTATTTTCACGGTGCTTAAGAAAAACCCCTATATCTGGATGGTTGCGCTTTGCCAGATGCTGGAGGGAACCGTTACATCCATGGGGGTAGGAACTTATTTTTATACCTACGTGGTCGGCAATGTAGAGATTATGGGTATGATGATGGCAATCAGCATTTTTGTGATACCATTGATGTTCATTGTTCCGGCTCTGCTGAAAAAAATGACTAAGAGCCGTTTAATCCTGATTGGAACTGCCCTGCAGGTTGCAGGAGCGGTTGGGCTTTTTCTGGCAGGGGCAAGTATTCCGGTACTTGTCGTGGCTTCTCTGATTGGAGGAATAGGGGTTCTTCCTATTACATTTCTGGTTGACCTGCAGATACTTGACTGCTGTAATTATAACGAGTGGAAAAAGTTGCCCCGTCTGGAAGGTTCTTTTGCGAGCTTTAGGAACTTTATCACAAAATGCGGGAATGGGATTGGAGGTCTGGTGTTAGGCGTGATGTTGGATTTATCCGGCTATGTGGGAGGCGCACAGGTACAGACAGATTCAGCAATCATGACAATCCGTCTGGCTATGGGGATTGTGCCTGCGCTGATGTATGCTGTAGTCGGTATACTGACATGGTTCTACGGCCGGCTGGATAATCAGCTTCCGCAGATAGAGAGCGATTTGGCAGCACACAGGGCGAATGTGTAAAACGGATGATTTTTTATGTCGGAGAATGCCTGTAATACGGGCATTCTCGTGGCGAATCCAAGTGTAGAAAGGATAATGGCATATGACGATAGAACAGCTCCTTGCGGGGCAGAAAGATAACCATATATTTCCGTTTTTCTGGCAGCATGGGGAGACGGAAGAGAAACTGCGGGAATATATGGGGGTGATACAGGACTGCAATGTAGGGGCAGTCTGTGTTGAGAGCAGGGGGCACAAGGATTTTTGCGGTCCCGGCTGGTGGCATGACATGGACATAATTTTGGAGGAAGCAAGAAAGCGCAGGATGAAGGTCTGGATTCTGGATGACAGCCATTTTCCTACGGGATATGCGAACGGAGCGCTTCTGTCAGCGCCGGATAAGCTGCGCAGGCAGAGCGTTTACAGCCGGAAATATGCGGTGAAGGACGGGCAGAAATATTTCAGGGGCAATCTGGAACGGATTATGGGTAAAATACCCACGACGCCTATGGGGAGTATGATGAGCCGCCTGAACGGAAACCATAAGATCACGTTTCATGATGGCAGGCTGCTGGGTGTTACGGCAATGGTAAATGGAAATCCGGTAAAAGCAGAGTGGGAAAAAGACGGAAAGAAGCTGATAGCTAAGATACCGGAAGGCGCACAGAAACTCTATGTCACGTTCCTTACCAGAAATGCCGGGATTCACCGTTCCTACATGAATATGCTGGATAAGGAATCCTGCCGGGTTTTGATTGATGCGGTATATGAAAAGCATTGGGAGCATTATAAGGAGGACTTTGGGAAGACGATTGCCGGTTTTTTTTCTGACGAGCCCGAACTTGGAAACGGTGTTTATTTTAAAACGGATACTTATCTGGGGCAGGATCAGGATTTGCCATGGAGCAGGGAGGTGGAGAGAAAACTCCCGCATCTTTTGGGAGAAAACTGGATAGAACGTCTTTCGCTGCTTTGGGAAAATGAGGGAGGCGAAGGGGAGAGGGCAAAAGTCCGGTATCTGTATATGGATTTGATTACCCGTCTGGTGGAAGAGAATTTTTCCAGGCAGATTGGCAGCTGGTGCGGGGAGCATGGGGTAGAATATATAGGACATATCATTGAAGACAATAATCAGCATGCAAGGACAGGGGCAAGCCTGGGGCATTATTTCAGAGGGCTTGCCGGGCAGCATATGGCGGGAATTGACGATATCGGCGGACAGGTGCTGCCGCAGAAGGAGGATGCCCTGGCGGAAGGGATTACTAAAATAACCGGCGGGCGTGATGGGGAGTTTTACCACTTCATGCTTGGAAAGCTGGGAGCGTCTTACGGGGCAATCGACCCTGTAAAAAGAGGACGCTGTATGTGTGAGATTTTTGGCAATTATGGATGGAGTGAGGGCGTAAGGCTGGAAAAATATCTGGCTGACCATTTTATGGTGAGGGGAGTGAACAATTTTGTACCCCATGCTTTCAGCCCGAAGGAGTATCCGGATAAAGACTGTCCGCCCCATTTCTATGCAAACGGGAACAATCCCCAGTACCGCCATTTTGGAAAGCTGATGCTTTATATGAACAGGATATGTGCGCTTATTTCCGGAGGATGTCCGGTGGTTGATACGGCAATTATCTATCATGGCGAGGCGGAATGGATGGGAAAGTGTATGCTGACGCAGAAACCGGCAAGGGCGCTTGCAGAGCGTCAGGTAGATTTTCATATCATTCCGTCAGACGTGTTTGGGGAAAGGGGACGCTATCAGGCATCTGTCGGCAGGCAGACGCTTACGGTAAATGGAAATGTATATAAAACGATAATTGTTCCTTATTCCCAGTTCCTGGCGGAAGCTCTGGCAGAAGGGCTTTCCGAGGCGGAGAAGGCCGGATGCCGGATTATTTTTCTGGAAGCTTATCCCGAAGGAACACAAAAGGGGATGTGCCTGCCGTCAAATATATACCGGTGTGAGGTAATGTCTCTTGGGGAGCTGCAGAACGAGGTGCATGGGGAAGCCGGGATTTTGCCGGAATCAGGACGAATCAGGATTTACCATTATAAAGGGGAAGAAGAAATCTATTATCTCGTCAATGAAGATTCCTGTCCTTATCATGGAATGTTATCTGTTCCGGCACTTGATGACTGCTATTCCTATGACCCATGGGAAAATCAGGTGCAGGAGCTTTCTTACAGGCAGGAGGGCGGGAAAACCTGTATCTTTCTTGACATGAAAGCCGGGGAAGGGAAGGTGATAGCCGTGGGAAAAAAGGAGCGGCTTTCACAGGCATTTTGTCTTCCCCGAAACAAAAAAGTCTTATCCGGCCATTGGAACTATTCCCTTTGCAGGGCAGCCGGATATCCTGACTTTTCAGAGTGGAAGGAACTGAAAGAATTCGGCAATATAGGAGAGAAATACCCTGGGTTTTCAGGGTTTATTGCCTATGAGTGTACGCTGGATAAACCGGATGCATCAAGAGTTGTGCTGGAGATACCGGATGCCGGAGAGAGTGTGGAAGTATTTCTGAATGGAGTCAGTGCAGGGATTCAGGTTCTGCCGCCTTTTTACTATGACATTACAGACAGGCTTACAGAAGGTGGGAATAGGCTGCGGATTGAGGTGGCAACAACGTTGGAGAGGGAGAGGAAATGTAATAAAAAGAACTGGCAGCCCATTGGTATTTTGAAGGATGTGATTCTATGGATGGAATAGGGATGGGAAAAAAACAGATTTGGAATCCGTATTTACCGGAATATGAATATGTGCCGGATGGGGAACCGCATGTGTTTGGGGACAGAATTTATCTGTATGGAAGCCATGACAGGTTTGGGGGAAAGAAGTTTTGCATGAATGATTATATATGTTATTCTGCCCCTGTTCATGCCCTGCACGACTGGCGGTATGAGGGGGTGATCTATAAAAAGACACAGGACCCCAGGATGGCAGGGGGAGACCATGAATTATGGGCTCCCGATGTGGTTCGGGGCAGGGATGGAAGATATTATCTCTATTACTGCCCGGATGATACAATCCGGTCAATCGGGGTAGCTGTCTGCGATACCCCGGCAGGCAGGTATGAGTTTTTAGGGATTGTGCAGGACAAAAACGGGGAGTTTGTAGGCGAAAGACAGGGTGATACTATTCAGTTCGACCCCGGCATTTTTATGGATTCGGATGGAAAGATTTATCTTTATTCGGGCAATGGACCAAGGACAGGACGTGAGATTGGGAAAGAGCCAAAGGCTTCCGTGGTAATGCAGTTAGAAGAGGATATGCTTACAATAAAAACAGAGCCGGTTAAGCTTTTGCCTGTTTTAGGGGAGGCGGATGGAACCGGATTTGAAGGACATGAATTTTTTGAAGCAAGTTCCATACGGAAGATTGAAAACAGGTATTATCTTGTTTATTCTTCCGTAAAGCTCCACGAATTGTGTTATGCGGTAAGCGATTATCCGGACAGGGGATTTTCCTTTGGAGGGGTGCTTATCAGTAATTGTGACATATTCGAAGGCTCACAGGATGAAGCAAAAAACTGTTATGGGAATAATCATGGCGGTATGGAGAAGATTGACGGACAATGGTATCTCTTTTATCACAGGCAGACAAACCGCACCATGTTTTCCAGACAGGGATGTGCGGAAAAAATCAGGATTCTGCCGGATGGAAGCATACCGCAGGTGGAAATGACATCACAGGGATTGAACGGTATGCCGCTTGCCGGAAAGGGAAGCTATCCTGCCGGGATGGTATGTAATCTTTATGGAAGGTATAAACCGGCTATTTCCCACCCTCTGGCAATGGGAAACCGGCATCCTTATCTGACGCAGGACGGACCGGATTATGTACCTGAAGCGTCCTGTAATAAACCGGTACAGTATATTACAAATGGAAAAAAGGGTATGACGGCAGTATACCGCTATTTTGATTTCAGGGATATTCGTGAAATTGAAATTGTGGTCAGGGGAATTGCGAGAGGAAAAATGATTGTAAAGATTAGCGGGGAGGATGAACCGGCAGGGGAGACAAAGGTCATGCCTTCGAGAAAATGGGTGAAATACAGAATGGCGGTCAGGATTCCTGATGGAAAGGCGGCTTTATATTTTGTATATGAGGGTTGTGGAAAGATTGATTTTCTTAAATTTACGTTGATATGAGGTTCAGGTTTTATAGTGGAGGATATAATCATGAAGAGTACAAAGCAGGGGGATGCGAATCTGCAAAAGAAAGAACGGATAAGTTACTGGATGTTTTTTCTTGGACAGAACATATTTTATGGTCTGGTTGCCATCAATATGCAGACTTTTTTTTCAGATGTGGGCATTACGGCCACGTCTATTGCCGTAATCATGTTGTTCACAAAAGTATGGGATGCGGTAAATGACCCCATACTCGGGGTCATCATTGATAAGGTTCACTTTAAATCCGGACGGTTTTTGCCATGGCTCCGCATTTCATTTCCGCTGATTACGGTCAGTTCCGTATTCTTCTTTTTGCTTCCGGGTCATGGAACTGCAACCGTAAAAGTTATCTGGGCAACGGCTGCCTATGTAGCATGGAGCATGTCTTATACCTTATGCGATGTGCCGATTTTTGTCCTGCCTACTTCCATGACGGATGATGTTAAGGAGAGAAATCAACTGCTCACGACAGGACGTTTTTTTGCCATGGTGGGTGTGACGGTTTCAAGCGTGGCAATACCTGTACTCCAATCCCGCTTAGGGTGGCTTCCTTTGGGAATTATGTTCACAGTTGTGGCATGTATGGCAATGCTTCCGCTGCTTATAAACGGGAAGGAGCGACATATCGTGAGGAGTGAGAAGTCCGTCACGTTAAAGCAGATGATAAATTATGTCATAAAGAATAAATATTTGCTTATATTCTATGGGGCATTGCTGATGAGCGGTTTGCTGAATTTTGCACAATACATTCAAATTTATTTAGCCCGCATTTGCCTGGATAATCAGGATCTGGCATCTGTTATCAGCCTGTTATCCCTGTTTCCGCTTTTGATTTCCGGCATAGTGATTCCGTTTATCATAAAAAAGTTTGATAAGTATATGGTTTATATAGCAAGCAATATTATCGCATCCATAATTGGTATCATACTATTTTTTGTCGGGTATTCAAATTTGACAGTATTTTTTTCCATTGTATTTATCCAGGGTTTTTATCCAGGGGCTAACAATATCTTACTATTTACATTTACCCCTGATTGTATTGAGTATGGAACCTACCATACAGGGGAGCGCGCGGAAGGAATGGCTGCGTCAGTGCAGACGTTTTTCTCAAAGCTGGTTGGTTCAATCAGCGGCCCGATTGCAATGCTGTTGCTGGCAGGCTTCGGATTTGTGGCAGGTGAAGGAGCCGTACAGCCAGCAGTTGTCACAAATGGGGTTTGGATTCTTTACACGCTTTGTCCTGCCGTAGGTATGATTTTAGCTGTGGGGATGCTGCGTTTCTATAAATTGAGAACCACGGATGTACAGGTTATGGCTCAATATAACAACAAAAAGATATCAAGGGGGGATGCTGAAAAGTTTTTAAAGGAAAAATATGGAACAGCCGCAGATTTAAAATTTTAGTAAATGATTTATTCAAGTGAAAGGAGACAAAATGTTAGTTAAATTCAATTTTTTATCACAGACATTGATGCAGCAGACAAATGTAACCATGATTCTTCCTTCATGGACGCTCTTTGACAGTGCAAACGGGAAAGCAGAGAGCTATGTGCCGGGCTCTAAATTTCAGGTTCTGTATTTATTCCACGGAGGCACAGGAGATGACTCAGATTACCTGAATTTCTCAAATATCATGAGGTATGCTGATGAGCATAAGATTGCTGTCGTTATGCCGGCAGGTTATAATTCAAGCTATATTAATCAGCCTGACGGTACGCTTCCCTGGCCTGCAAAATACTGGGATTACATATTTGAGGAATTACCCAGAGTATGTACGTCCATGTTTCCCATTTCTGGCAGGCGCGAGGATACTTTTGTTGGAGGGCTTTCCATGGGTTCCATGGCCGCTACGAAGTGGGCTGTTTACGGGGCAGACAGATGTGCCGCTGCATTGATTATGTCAGGCGGCGGAATGGACACGACAAATATTATGTCTGTGGTGTCGCAAAGCGCTGGGGATGATGGCCGGACAGATTTTGCTGTAGATGCACAGGCACTTGCAAAGCAGGGAATAAAATTTGCGGATCCGGATGATGAATTGTTTGTTACGGCAAAGAAGAAGGCTATGGATGGGGAGGCATTACCAAAGCTGTTCATGACTTGTGGAGGAGATGATTTTATCCGTTACTTCGCATATGCTTCCCGTGATTTGCTATCCGAATATGGCTATGATGTGGATTATGAGGAGGTTCCGGGGTATGCGCATGAGTGGGATTTTTGGGATTTGGCTTTAAAGAAGGCTTTGGATGAAAAACTGCCAATTAAGAATGACATTATTTTACCGTAAAGCATCTGTGGGGAACGTCATAAATTTTTCTTTATGACGTTCCCCATAAAACAATATGAGAGGAAATCAATATGAAGAATAATGAATATCCGGCTAATCCATATGCGCCTCCTGTCCAAGGCGTCTTCCATAACCAATCACCATCAGATAAAACAATTCCCGGGAGATATACGGTATATATTCCTGAAACGTTCGAGCCATGTTCGTCTGCTGTTGTAATACTGACGCCAAACGGAGCTTCGGCGGAAAACTTTTACGGAAGCACATATGGTGCAAATTGGGTTGCAGTTGCAGATGCTCATGGAGTTGCATTGGTGATTGCAGAACCGTATGAGGCAGGCAGCTGGAATTTGAGCAATTCTCCTATGGCAAGATTTGATGAGATGTTTCTTTATGAGGTGTGGAATACAATCAATAAAAAATTCAGGACAGTTACGGCAGCTTTCGATTTAGACGAGAGGTCTCTTTACTGGGTGGGATACAGGGAAGGGGGCAGCGCCGTTCATAAAATGGCTTTACTGTGGCCTCAATTATTTGCAGGATTGGTAAGTATTAACGGAGAAGAAGTGTCGCCGTCTATTATAAACATTTTTGGAGAGCAGTTATCATTCCCCTTCGAGCAGTCTCAAAATACCGATGGGAAGCAAACCATAGGACTACCCAATAACAAAATCCCGGTCCCTGTATGGATGATATCTACTGAAAACGGTTCTGGCAATGATACATTAAAAGCCCACTGGATCAGTGCGGATAATGCTGTCAATTTAGGAGCAAATGACTACGCGGATGAATGCTATGAAAATGAAGCGGCAAGGGTTTGGATTACAAAAGGACGGGGCATTACAGAAGAGATTATTTACAACAAGTTTTTGTACCCTGTTCAAAGGTTTGATTTCGTTCCTGGCGGTGAATTGAGATGGCGTATCCCGCTTGTCAATAATGGAACTACCGGTTTCTTTTTTACAGAGAAGATGGTAGACGGATTTTTGAGACGTTGGTGGACATACATTCCAACCGGTTTTAATCCCGACAACAAGTATCCTCTGATTATTGGAATGCATGGCGGTTCCAATGATGCGGCGGCTTTTATCGGCGATTCCAGATGGAATGATGCGGCTGAGGCATACGGCCTTATTGTCGTATTCCCGATGGCATATCCGTGTCCACTATCTGCAATGAATTGGATTCCGGTTCCGATTTGGAACCAATATACGGTTTCTCCCGATGATGCACCCAATGATGTTTCGTTCATTAAAAAGGTTATAGAAATAACGGAACAAAATTATCCGATTGATGACAAAAAGATATTTGCTACCGGGCATTCAAACGGGGCAGGGATGACGTGGCGTTTAGGATTAGATGTACCGGAGAGTTTCACGGCCATCGGCCCTTCTGGGTATACGATGGGTTCAATCCCGAACACACCTATGGCTGATCCGGTTTTGGAAAATCCTTTGCCCGTCTGGGTATTTATGGGAAGGTATGACGCGCTTAATGCCGATGCGTTTTTCAAGGGAAACTGGAATTATTTATGCGTGAGCTATTGGTCCAACAGGGATAGTTTCATTTCTGACATACATAAAACTGCATATGAAGGGAACAGATATTTTACCCGCACATGGACAAATGGGGTTGATGAAATTCCAATTTTCAGATACTCATCGGTGGCAGACTGCCCTCATATATACCAGCCGGAGGAATGCAATATTCTCTGGGAAATGTATTTTTCAAAAATCATAAAGGATGATTCCGGTTCCCGCTTTTTTGAAGGACAGAAAATCATTGCAGGTAACTCAATTAGCTGGCCTGCTTTTCAGGGAAATGCCAATAATAATGGCGTCTTTGAAGCTAATTATAATCTGATGCGGAAGTATGTGTCGGAAATAACAGCGCCCATTTCCTCAGGCGGCATTTATGGAGATATTGGCGGAGAAGCCCTTACATATGAAAAAGATGGAAAGAATTATATCTTTGTTCAATACAGCAGCCCAAACGATGGAATACATATGAGAGCCTATGTCTTAGATGAATCTGAAATTATACTCTGGGATAGACAGTTATATAAAAGCATTGGTGCAGCATCCCAATTGTCTACTCCCATAATTGTGGAAGATGAACGGTATGGGGATACTATTTATGCCGCATCGAACCAGTATAATAATGTGTTTGGAACTTTCAATTACCCTATAGCAGTTGCAGCAGGGGCATCTGACACTCTGGATGTCAGGAATGTTAATCTGGCTGGCCAGTACCATGTTTTAAAAATTTCTACCGGATTAGTGAGCCTTAAACATAATGATTATTCAGCGGAAGTTGTGCTAACCTCTGATTCTAACTCCTATGCGTTTAATGCGGGTTCAGAAGAGGGCGAATTTATTATTACCCTTAACACAGATGAAACAGAATCGCAGGAAATGATTTATTCTGGCATATATATGGTTACAGTTACCCTGCACAATAACACTGGCGAAAATATTTCCGCTAATATTCAGATTTTGATCCCTAATTGGGAACTTTGCCGGATACGCAATATTACAGGAAATCCGGCGGTTACTCGCCTCCTGACAAGCAGGGGTGAAGCAGACACTCCTTTAAAGCAGTTTGATGGTTCGGTGTATTTTGGAAATTATGATGCGGATGGCTGTTACTTCAAATTTTTTATAAGCCAGTTTAAATTATCGCGCTGCAATCCGGCAAGTGGAGACAGTTTCTATTGGGCTGGCATTACGGAAATTGAAACTGGTGGAAAGGCTTATTTCATATGTGGAAGCGAATTGGGAAACCTGTATCTGATGGATAAGAACGATAGTTTTTCAAGCAGCGGCGGAAATCCTGTAAAAACAATTCATCTTAATGATTATGTGGAACAGGCCGGCGGAGTGCGTTCAAGTATTTGTAAATGGAATGCTTATATTTTTTTTACAAGCCAGAATGGATATCTGTGGTGGGCCGAAACAGCGTCTCTTATGGATGAAAAACCGAAGTTGGAATTTGTGAAGCTTTCAGGGAACAGTTGCTCTACGCCTACAGTTGTTGGAAATTATTGTTTTGTCGGTTTTTATACAAAGCAGGACAGCAATGAAAGAAGTGGAGGTATTGATGTTGTATCTGCCACGGATGGAATTTTCCAAAAAGTAAGCACGATACAGAATCCTGAGCCTGTCTATGCATCCCCTGTTGTAAGCCGGGAAAATGAAGAAACTTATTATATTTATTATATAATAGATGGTGGTTCGGGAAAGGGATTATGCTATCAATATAAGGATGGTAGGGTGTCGGAAATATGGGAAAAAGAGGCATCTTATGCATTACAGGGAATGTCGGTCGGAAATGGATTTCTTGTATATATGGATAAAAGTAACAAACTCCATGTTATTAAATGATATTGGATTCAAAATATGTCAGGATGCTAACAAAAGAAATTAAAGAAAGAATAGTTATAAAAGAACCAGCAGCTTGCATAAACGGTCTGCTGGTTCTTTAGAATTATTGGTTTTGGGGGTATTATGGCTGCGGTTAATTGAGATTTGCATTTTGGGAAAGGGCTGTTGATCTGCGTTGTGGGGGATAGAATACAGAAGAATAATATAAAATCCAGAGGGATAGACAGAGATTAAGAAGATGTATCCTACAGATATGCAGGATAGTAAATAAAATTTATACCCTATATACTATAGATTGCAGGTGCAGATGCCTATGATGACATATGAACCGTTTTGGCGGATGATGAACGAAAGAAGGATATCCACATACAGCCTTGAAGTTGACTATGGACTTAATAAAGCGTTCATCCACCGTTTAAAGCATAATAAAAATATGAACCTGTCATCTATCGACTATATCTGCGAGTTGTTCTGCTGTCCGGTAGAGGATGTGGTTGTACATATCGGCAGGGATGCTGATGGTGCTGTCGGGGGTGGCTGCCTGAAAGCAGAAGGGGAGTAAGGCCGGTCAGGTAAATACAGGGCGTTATAAGTGGCAGATTCCGGTGGAGGGCTGCCGCTGTTTTTTTGTAATGTTGCAGAGAAAACAGTGGGCATGCTTTTTACAGGAACGGAGCAGGATAGAAAAATATGTTTTGAGGACAGGAGGTGGAAACCTGGAAGGGCGGATGCAGATTAATCTTATGGGGGTTATATAAAAGACAATGGACTTTTCATGCGGAACATACTATGACAGGATCGGAGGAAATGTCAGGAGGATACGGATGGAAAAAGGGCTGACGCAGGAGAGGCTGGCGGAGAAGACGGAACTTTCGCTCACGGCAATCCAGAAAGTAGAGACGGGGAAGGGCGGGATAAGGCTTGAAACGATTATAAGGATAGCGGTAGCCCTTGGAGTTTCTCTTAATATTCTTGTGGATATTGGGGAAAGTGAAGAAAAGTACGGTTTGTGGCAGGATGCGGTATGCCTGCTGTTTCAGGATAAAACAGAGAATGAGGTTAAATATGCCATAGCGGTTATGGGTTCCCTGTTCCGGTATAAGGATGAATTTTTAGGATGAAGCGGTGGCGGTATGGAGATATACATAGAGAGAAATATTATATTTTAGTAGTTGGCTTTCTTAAATGAAAAAATCTAAGCGGATAGGAGACGTTCAAAGAATTAGGAATCTTTGGACGTCTTCTTTTTATGCACAGGGGCGCACAGATGAAATTGCTGCTGATGCAGCATGCGCCCGCATGGCGGCAGGGGAAATTTCTATGGATAGGAAGGACAGGAGCATAATGCAGGTTTTTGTCGGAGAAGTGCGGGATTGTGAGACGGATAGCCGGACACCCACAAAGATGGGTAAGGATTGGGGAAAATACCCACTTTTGCGTGTAAAAAAATTTCCAATAATCCTTTATGCTTATTACAGGCTTTCCGCCTGAATGTAGGAAACTTGAAAACTGAATACCAGTATGCAGCGGCTTTAAGAGGCTTTCCCTTGATAAGCTTGCGCCGGACAAAGAGCTTCGCCATGACCTGCCTGCCCCGTATGGGGTAAACCAAAGGACCGTAACAGGAGAAGGAAGGCAGCGAGCGGCATCCGGTGCGGGGCTTCCCATGGCAGGGAGCCCTAAGGGGAGCCATAATGATACTTCTGCCCGGTGAGGGCAGCCGGAACAGCACGCCGGAGGACGGGCAGGGAGAGGGAAGCGTTCCCTGATTCGGACTATGAAGCGGATTAGCCACCCCGCCCTGCATACTCCCTGCCAGTAGGGGGCCGGGTAAATGAAAATCCCATTATGGGTACTGGCATTTTTATATTTATAAAACGGAAATTAGAAAGAATGATTTTTCAAAAAGAGATGGCCGTGGGAACGGACAGTTACAGAGATTATCCAGCCATTCCATAGAAACGCATAAATTTCAGAAGATATTTGTGCTTTTCCATGGGCTGGCTGAAAGGAGGTGGTGTGGAGGATATACCATATTGCAGAAACAGGGGCGCAGCCCCTGAAACCATGTGCAGGGCAGTCCGGGAAATCCTATGGAAAACGGCAGGAGGGAAAAGCTTTTGCCGTTTCCTGTAAAAGGAATCCGGGCTGATTCCCTGACAACTACAAAAAAGAAAGGAAACGAAATGGGAAGAAAAAGAAGATTACCAAAGCTTCTCCTGTCCGCAGTGATGTTCTCTACCCTTGGGGCGGGGATATTCGGCAGCGCCCCTCTGCCTGTGAGGGCGGAGGAGGAGGGAGAAACTTACACGGTCGTATTTGAAGCCTATGAGGGGCAGTGCGACACGGGGAGCGTCACCGTGCCGAAGGGGGAGAGCATCACCCTTCCGGACGGAACTTACGAAGGGCATTACCTCGAAGGCTGGATGGATGCGGTCAAAGAGGAAGGCATGGTCACGTTCCTGTCAAGGGGGAAACCGGGGGATTCCTATACCCCGGACAGGGATGTAAACCTGTACGCCAACTGGAAACCGAACCAGGAGCAGGACGTTACCGTTACTTATGAAGCGAAGATTGGGGATACCGGATATGAGGAGCTGGAAGAGGCCTTTGCCAATGCACAGAATGGAGATACCATCACAGTCCTAAAGGACTGCAGGGTGGCCTCGACACTTGAAGTCACAGCGGATGGCATTGCTTTAAGAAGTGAAGACGCAGGAAACCCGGTGACAATCAGCAGGGAAGAGGGCTTTACCGGGATAAGCTACGGGGCGGATACCGATACCGTCCTGCTTGCAGTGACAGGGAGCGGCTTTTCCACACAGGATATCGTCTTTGACGGCGGCGCGGTGCTGGACGGGGATTTTAACAATACCGGCAGTATCTGGAACAGCCCCCTCATTTATGTAAGTGGTTCTTATACCATGGGCAGCGGAACTGTTTTACAGAATAATTACAATACGGACGGACGTGACGGCGGCGAGGGCAGGACGCTCCATACGGCAGGGGCGCTCCATATCAGGCAGGGAGGAAGCCTTACCATGGATGGAGGCTTAATACAGAATTGCTATACCTCCGGCGGCGGTGGCGGCATCCATTCGGAAAAGGATTCCCATCTGTCGGCTGTGTCCGGCACGGTCAGGAACTGTTACGCCGCAGCATGGGGCGGTGGCATGTACCTCCACGGGAGCGGGGAGCTTTCCGGCATGACGTTTTCCGGCAACAGCGCAGGCTCCACCGGCGGCGGGCTCTACAGCCGTGCGCCCCTTACGCTGACGGACAGCCTGATTGAAGGGAACAGCTCCGGATATGACGGCGGAGGATTATGTACCGCAACGGGGCACAGGCCGGTCGTCAGCGGATGCACCTTTACCGGAAACGTGGCAGGACGGGGCAGCGCCATCCAGACTTTGGAAGGGGAAGGGACGGAGCCCCTGGAAATCCGTGACTGCACCTTTACAGGAAACCGTTCGGAGGAAAAAAGCTATGCAGGCGGAACCATCTGCTACAAGAACGAGACAGGCATTATCTTATACGGGAACATCGTCATGGAGGACAACCTTGCAGTGGGCGCATCCCCCTGTGATATCCTGTTCTTCTACAATACAGGGGTTTCCATTCTGCTGGATAAGAGCTTTGAGAGTGCTTCCACCTTTGTGCTCGGCGGGTTCCCGGACGTGGTAAAGCCCGGCAGGGTGCTGGTTGACGGGAAGCTGTACGGGAAGGATGCAAGCCCGGAGCAGTTCCCCTGGCATACAGGGGATTTCCGCACGGAAAAAAGAGGCGACAACCTCTACCTTGCGGAAGTGCCAAAGACTTTCTATATCATTTATGACGCCAACAACACCGGGAACGGGCAGAGCAGCAGCTGCTTTGACCCTGACGAATACACCAGCGATGATACGGCGGTCATCATGGATGATTTGGCTGTCTCCGCTTACATGGGAACGCTGGCAAATGCCGGGTATGATTTCGCCGGGTGGAACACGGAGGCGGACGGCACAGGGACTGATTACCTGCCAGGACAGGAGATTAGCCTGACGGAAAACCTTTACCTCTATGCGAAGTGGGAGGCAAAGAAGCCTGTCACTATCACTTTTATCTACAATGACGGGAAGATTGGCACGGACGGCACAAAGGCGGTTCCCGGTTCGGAGCTTACCTTCCCGGACGCATCCAGAAAAGGGTATGATTTTATGGGATGGTATGCGGATGAAGAGTTGACTGTTCTTGTCGGGAATGGTGGAGATACCTATACCGTTCCGCAGGAAGATACCATCTATTATGCGGGATGGGAAAAGTCGGAAGCGACCGTTACCTTTGATGCGGACGGTGGCAGGATGGAGGGCGGCACGGTTACCGCAAAGGAAGGAGATACCGTTATCCTTCCGCTCTGCACCAAAGAAGGATTTATCTTCACCGGCTGGTATGACGGGGATACGCTGGCCGGGAAAGCCGGGGAGGAATATACGGTCTTAGCTGACGTGACACTGAAAGCCCGTTATGAGATGGAAAAGGAAGAGGAAAAGCCGGTCATCTGTACCGTTACCTTTGACGCAGACGGCGGTGAGACGGTAAGGAAAAGTATCAGCGCAGAAAAGGGAAGCGCAGTCATTCTTCCTCTCTGCAGCAAGACCGGATATGAATTCCTTGGATGGTTCTTAGCTTCTGATGAAAACGTGTGTGCCGGACAGGCCGGTGAGGAATTTACCGTGCAGTCGGATATCACCCTGAAAGCGCATTTCGAGAAAAAAGAGGCGGTGAAAGTCACCATCGCTTTTGATACGGATGGCGGGAAAGAAGTTAAGCCTGTCAAAGTTGAAAAGGGAAGCACTATCCGCCTGCCGAAAACGGAGAAGGACAGATACAGCTTTCTTGGCTGGTATACGGAAAAGGAGGGCGGCATCCTTCTTGGAATCCCCGGAAGCGAAATGAAAGCGGCAAAGGATATGACAGCTTATGCACTCTGGGAGAAAGAAGTGGCGGAGGATGATGATAAGGATGATACTGCTCCCGAAACCTGTAAAGTGCGTTTTTATGCCGGGAAAGGCACAATTAAGGTGAAAGAGCTCAACATTATCAAAGACGGAAGCCTCTACCTGCCCCTGCCGGAGCGCAAAGGATATGATTTTGCAGGCTGGTATCTGGATGATAAGCTGACGCAGTTTGCAGGGGCTTACCGGGATACCTACCGGATTGCAAAGGATACGGATTTTTATGCGAAATGGGAGAAAGCAGAAAACAGTAACAGTGGAGATTCAGGAAACAGTGGAAATACGGGAGACAATGAAGGCAACGGCGGCAGTAACGGTAATGGAAGCGGCACAGGAAATGGAGACGGCACACAGGATGAAAACAATTCCGGTGAGAACTTAAATACCTACACCATCAAATATGACGCCAACGGCGGCAAAGCAAAGAATCCATCCGTGAAGGTGGTAAAGGGCGGGAGCGTGAAGCTTCCCGGTGCAGAACGTGAGGGCTACACCTTTAAGGGCTGGTACACGGACAGGCAGGTATTTATCGGAACAGAGGGGGAGACCTACAAGCCCGGCAGGAGCATCAGCCTCTATGCAAGGTGGGAGAAAACAGAGAAGGACAATCAGAGTAATCAGGACAGTAACGGTATAGGAAATACTAACGGAAAAGATGATAAAAACACTTCGGACAAAAACAAGAATACAAGCGGCACAGTCTCCGGCAATTCGGCAGGCAGCCTTTCAGATAAAAATAAAGATACCAATACGGCTACAAAAACGGAAGGAGGAAACGGGAATGATGGGAAAGGAAGCGAAACGGTCATCCAGACAGGCTATGTGTCACCCTTTGCTCTTCTTGCTGCCCTTGGGCTGTGCGGCGCTGTTCTTATTGGCGCATCGGTGCTGGAAGCAAAGAAAGGCCGGAAGGGCTGCCTGTGACGGGTGTGTATTATGACGGTGCATCCTGTTGTATGGAACGCAGACGGCTGACAGGGGAAGCGGTAAAGGTCAGAAGAAAGGGGTGTAACTATCGGAAACTATTCTATCATTTACGCCGATCCCCCGTGGCGGTACGCCCAAAAGGGCCTGCAGGGTGCAGCAGAGCGGCACTACCCCACGATGACAATTGACGAGTTATGTGCGCTCCCTGTGGCAGGGCTTGCCGCCCGGGACAGCGCACTTTTTCTATGGGCCACATTCCCACAGCTCCCTGAGGCTCTGCGTCTCATAAAGGAGTGGGGCTTTACTTATAAAAGCGTGGCTTTTGTCTGGCTGAAAAAGAACAGAAAAGCGGACAGCTGGTTTTACGGGCTGGGCTTCTGGACAAGGGGGAACGCGGAAATCTGCCTGCTGGCAACAAGGGGGCATCCCAGACGGCAGGCGCGGGATATCCATCAGTTTATCATTTCCCCCATAGAGGCCCACAGCAAAAAGCCGGACGAGGCAAGGGAAAAGATAGTTGCCCTCATGGGCGACCTGCCCCGTGTGGAATTATTCGCAAGGCAGACCCCGCCCGGCTGGGATGTGTGGGGAAATGAAGTAGCAGGTACGCTTCCGGACTTTGGGCAGTAAGGGGAAGAAGTCCGGCGCTAGGGGCATGGGAACAGGCAGTAAAGCAGTCTGGGGAAATGCTCTTGCCCTTGGGATTATGGCGGCAGATATTCAGCTTTTAAAAAGTGCTGGTATCTGCCGCTGTTTGTATCATAGAAGAAAGGAAGCACATGGAAAGATTAAAAGATTTCATTACCCGGCTTGGGGAGAAGCTCTTCCCGAACCTGCCGGAAAAGAAACGAAACCGTATCACAGTGCAGGTCATCATAGGTGTTGCCATTTCTTTTGTTTGTATTGTCGGCATGGGAATATTCCGTTACCGTGCAGTGAAACAGCTTGAAGAATACCAGGCGATAGCGGATGCCTACACCCGGCTTAATGCCGCCCTTGAATACAGGAGGGAAAAGGAACAGGAACTTGCGGCGGCAGAACTGGAAGAAATGTTCTCTGAAATGGAAACGGATGCGGAGCGGTACAGGCAGGAGTATGAGGAAGAAATGCGGGAGCTGGGATTGGAGGCCTACGATTGGGATGCGCTTTGCAGTGAAAATCAGGACATCAAAGGCTGGCTCTGCATCCCCGATACCTTAATCAACTTCCCGGTGGTGGGAAGTGATGACAATGCCTTTTACCTTTCCCATGATTTTTCGGGGGATAAGGATAAGGCCGGATGCCCGTTTATGGATAAAGATACGGAAATATGGGATTTCAACCGTGTTATTTACGGCCACAACATGGGCACAGGCTCTGATGCCATGTTCTCCACTTTGCTTAAATATGAGCAGGAAGATTATTTTAAGGAACACCCGACAATCTATTATACAGATGCTTATGGGAGCGCAAACGCCTATCAGGTGATGGCAGTGGTCAAATACAGCGTAGACGATCTGGAAGAATGGGATTTCCGTATCAGGAACCATGCTGATATGGAAAACTACAATGTATGGATGGAGCAGCTACAGGGAAGGGCATTATTTTATGAAGAGCCTGACCATGCGCCCACCAGTATTATCACCCTTGCCACCTGTGACAGGCGTATGCATGGGAAGAACGGGAGATTCCTTATTGTAGCAGGAAGATAACCGGATAATATAATAAGAAATGTTTTCAGAAAAGGACAAAGCAATATACTGAAAAAGTTTCATAGTATGATATAATCAAGAAGATTAATTCTATGGACAGGAATGGTATAGTATACAGTATGAGAGCATTATATGTTACGGATTTACATGGAGATGAAAATAAATACAGGAAGTCACTGGACATTGTAATGGAGAAAGGAATCCGCCTTATTATAAATGGCGGTGATATGCTCCCCAAACTTGGTGACAGGCATATGGAGCAGCCCTTATTCATAAAAGGGTTTTTGAGGGATTACTTTTCGGAGCTACAAAGGCATAATATTACCTGTCTTGCCATACTGGGGAACGATGACCTGCTGGCGGTGGATGACCTGTTTGAAAAGGTCTGCAGGGAATTTGAAAATGTTTATAATATAGCTGGCAGAAAGGCGTGTGTCGGCGGATATGAATTTATCGGGATGAACTATATATTAGACCATCCTTTCGGCTGTAAGGACAGAGTTGTCACGGAAATACATTATATCCCCCAAAGACAGTTAAGCCCTGTTGCAGTTGTTTCCAATGCATACGGTTATGACAGGATATACAACTGGCTGGAATATTCGAGGGCAGAGCTTCCGCATATGTGCGATATCCTGAAAAAACTGCCGGAACCGGAAAACCTGCGGCAGACAGTCTATGTGATGCATATGCCCCCTGCCGGGTTAAGGCTGGGGCAGCTCCTGTATCAGGATTTGGATATTGGTTCAGTGGATATTTACGGTTTCATTAAGGAGAAGCAGCCCCTGCTTTCCCTGCACGGGCATATCCATGAAGCCCCGGACACAGAAAAGGGTAAATGGATCAACCAGATATACCAGACAACCTGTATACAGACAGGACAGACGGAGCTTGATGATAAAGAGATGGTCTATGCGGAGCTTGATTTACAGAAGCAGGAATATCTGAGAAAAATAGTAAATGTAAAATAACAAAAAAGCACCAGAGATGGTGTTTTTTTGATACCCGGAAATGAGGTGGATGTTTGGAGAAAGAAACGCAGCCGGAAGAAATCCGGATTGGAAACACAACATTTTATGTAACAACAGTCTTTTCCGGTTCAGTCCAGTTACAGCATCTGATAAAAAGGCTGATCCGTAAGGAGATTGAACATGGGAATATCGCCCATTAATTGGGAAAACAGCACAACAAATAAATGAAAAGATTGTGGAAATATGATATAATCATCTTATACAAAGCAGTTTGTTTGCTGTTGGAAAGGAGCAGGAATGTTGAGACAGCAGACAAAATTAAGGGTTAGATTATATGCACGTTTATCCAAGGATGACGGGGATGCTGACAAGGAAAGCAACAGCATTACCAACCAGTTGCAGATGCTAAGGTATCATGCAAAGGAAAAGGGCTTTGAAGTGATAGGGGAATATGTGGATGATGGAATTTCCGGCACTACCTTCAATCGCCCCGATTTAAACCGTATGATTGAAGATGCCATGAATGATTCAGAGCCGAGCGGCATCATGGTCAAGGATATGTCACGTTTCGGGCGTAACAACGCCATGTTCATGTACTATGTGGAAGAAATCTTTCCCAATAATGATATCCAGTTTATCGCCCTGAATGGTGATGTTGATACAAGGTTTGACGAAAATGAGATGATGCCATTCAAATCTATCATGAATGAGTATTATGCCCGTGACACTTCAAAGAAAATCCGCAGTGTCAAGAAGACAATGGCTATAAATGGCGGCTTTTGCGGCTCTTTTGCCCCATATGGCTATATGGTCGATCCGGAGAACAAGCGGAAACTGCTGGTCGATCCCGAAACAGCCCCTGTGGTCAGGCGTATCTTTGAATTATCAAAAGAGGCTAACAGCGTCCACCAGATAGCGAGGACGCTATGTGAGGATGGAATCCTGATTCCACGGGCATACAGGGCAATGAAAAATGGTACTTTGGAGACAAGCACAGGTTTTAAGTTCCCAACGGACTGGACAGGGAAAAATGTAAAAATGATTTTGGAAAATCAGGTGTATCTGGGGCATATGGTCTCCCACAAGACACAGACGAAATCATTTAAGAACAAGAAGCTTGTGGCAGTTCCCGAAGAAGATTGGATTATAGTGAGGAATACCCATGAGCCCATCATTGATGAAGAAACCTTTGAACTGGTGCAGAAATTTATCAGTGTGAAGAAACAGCCCAATAAAACAAAACGCCCCAATATGTTCGTAGGGCTTGTGAAATGCCCTGACTGTGGACGCAATATGGCGTTTTCAAATCCAAATGGGAAGCGCCCCGGTTTCCGCTGCCGGACCTATGTGCGGAATAGCAATCTCTGTACAACACATTCAATCCCGTATGGTGCATTAGAGCAGATTGTGATGGGGGATATCCAGAAACATATCAGGAATATGGAAGACCTGGGGGAACAGTTTATTGAAGAAATGCACGAGCTGAGTGAAAAGGGTGGCGGGCAGAAGATTGAACAGTACAGGCAGGAGTTGGAAACAGCGGAAAGACGGATTGCGGAGATTGACAATGTAATCATGAAGCTCTTTGAGCAGAGTGCATTGGGGAAGATTACAGAGGAGCGCTTTGAAAAAATGTCAGCTGCTTATGAAAATGTGCAGAAAGAACTTACCCAAAAGCGGAACGACTTAAAGGAAAAGATTAAGGAAGAGGAAAAGAAAACCCAAAGTACCAATCAATTTCTGGAAACCATCCGTAAGTATGAATCAGTAACAGAGTTAAACCGTTCTATGCTGGTGGAATTGATTGACAGTATCTATGTGTATCAGGCGGAAGAAACCGGCAGGGAGCGTAAACAGAAAGTTGAGATTAATTATCGCTTTTTGGCAGGGTCTCAATGTGGTATTGCCTGACGGTAACGGCCGTGTTGGCAGATTAATTATGTTTAAGGAATGCCTGAAATATAATATCGTTCCATTCATCATCGAAGATAATCTGAAAATGTTCTATTACCGTGGCCTGAAAGAATGGAGCAATGAGAAAGGTTATCTGACAGATACTTGTCTGACGGCTCAGGATAAATATAAAGCGTATCTGGATTATTTCAGAATTGCTTATTAAGCAGGAAACGAGCCGTTCACAAATTATAAAAGCTACTCGGGAAATTTGCCGGCAGTTACCATCCTTAAGAATTACTTTTCATAGATAGCAGCAATACCATTTATTTTACGCTTCATGTTTTCGCGAATATGCGGCGGCTCCAAACATTCGCACTTATTCCCAAAGCTGAGAAGAATATCATAGTAATAGTCGTTTTCTATGAAAGGAAAATCAACAATATAATACTCGTCACCGTCCGGCAAAAAATCTTCACAGGTACAATAATCAAGTACCCTGTCCATTATGGATTTATGAATACGGATTTTGGCTTTTGTGCGCATGGTTTCCCAGGTTTCCGAAAAGTCTAAAATTGGCTTTTGATAATTTCGCGGTGTAAAAGCCTCATCCAGTATTTTTAAATTTGACATACGGGATAATCTGAATAAACGAAAATCGTTTCTTACATGGCAGTATCCATGCATATACCAGTGACTGCCCTTTAAAACAAGCTGATACGGCTCTGCTGTCCGTACCGTTGTGTTTCCATGGTGCGCCACATATTCAAACAAAAGCAAACGGTTTTCCTGTAAAGCGGATTTGATGATTTTCCAATATCGCTTTATTTCGCTGTTTCCTGTCCATTGATTCAAATCTATACTTATCTGATTTACTTTTAACTCAATATCCTCCGCCTTTTTGGCAGGGATAAAGCTCCTGACTTTTGCAAGCGCATGTACCGTTTCGTCATCCTGTACCATGCTTGAAAGAGTGGAAAGTCCCGTTAAAAGTGCGGAAAGGTCGTTGGTAGAAAAAACATTTTTATCAATTTTAAATTCCTGCATAATTTCAAAACCGCCGCCCACACCTGGCGTTGAACGAATCGGAATCCCCGCCATATTGACAGCGTCTATATCGCGGTAAATTGTACGGGGCGAGACCTCAAACATATCTGCCAATTCTCGAGCACATATCCGTTTTTTGTCAAGAAGTATCATAATAATGCTGACAAGCCTGTCTGTCTTCATTTATGTTTGCCTTTCAAAATTTTTTTCCAATTATAAATTGTTGCCATACAGCTGTCAACAATTACGGGCTATAATAAGTAAAGTTAAAACATATAAAACCAGCCTGTCAGGAGGAAACAGTATGCAGAAAAAAGCCTTAGTGATAATAGATATTCAAAAAGACATAACAAAGAATTACAGAGATATTATAGACAATATCAATAAAGCGATTGATTGGGCTGTCAATAACGATATTCATGTTGTTTATATCAGGCATGAAAATTTATCGACCGGCACAAGGACATTTAAGCCGGGTACGCCCGGAGCTGAATTTGTTTCCGATTTGAAAATAGTGTCAGAAAATATTTTTACTAAAAATAAGGGAAACGCCTTAACCAGTGAAGAGTTTACAACATTTATTCGTCAGAATGAAATAAGAGATTTTTACATAACCGGGGCAGATGCAGCTGCCTGTGTGAAATCGACCTGTTACAACCTGTGTAAAGCAAAGTATGGAGTTAATGTATTGGCAGATTGCATAACCAGTTATGATAAAAAGAAAATTGATGAAATGCTGCATTATTATGAAGATAAAGGATGCAGAATTATCCGCCTGAATGATTTGCTGACTTTTTGATTGTCTGATACGCCGCTGCCCGTCGGGGCTATGGCGGAGGACATGGAGAATATCAATAAAATGACCGGGGAAATCCCCGGCCAATGGGTTAATATTTGAAATATAAAGATGCGAAATAGGCACTGAGGCGTTTGGCCTCATCTGCGGTAATATCAGTCGGAATGCTGAAAGATACATTATAGTCTGGTCTTAGAGGATAGGAGACGTCAATAGTATCCGTGGGAGCAGCTGCCGGAACTTCCCTGTCGTGGATAAGGGCATCTATCTCTGCATAGTGGTGTGATAAGTTAGCAGTAGTGCGGTGAACTTTCAAAGATGAACGAAGCTCCTTTGAGAGTTCTTTGCGGGATGTGTTTTTCAGCCATTCCGCTTTTCTCTGATGAGGATATCCATCCTTGTCATTGTCAACAGATGATTCGAGGTAGTAATCACTTGAAATTTTGCCAAAGTAGATATCATCTCCATCTGGCATGAGCAACAAATCCCCAATAGCCATCTGATTGACAAATATATCAATGGTGGCATAGGCGTTGCCGAGGATGAGACCTTCGTAGCTGTAGGGTGGTTCTGATAATGTTTCTTTTAATTTTTCACGGGACATTCCTTTCAGGTTACCGATACAAGGCCAACCGACTGCGATAATTTTGTTATCCAGGAATTCGGAAAGCCTGGGTTGTTTGTGAGGATAAGGACGAATAAGCCATGCATTGTTCATAATTTGTTACCTCCTTTTGACGTTGAAATCTAGTTGATATCTACAATAAATACAATAGCATGAAATGATGAAGAAATCAAGTAGAAATCTATTAAATATTAAAATTTTTTCATTGCGTGGAATTTCAGAAATTGCCGCATTCTATTTATACAATGTCTTAGAACGGCCCTATAGTAGGTTTCCGTACGGTTTTGAAGGCGTCAGTGATATACCGGTTACTACGAACTGCTCCCGAATGCACGGAAAGAAGTATCGGAAGGTGTCAGAGGATATATCTACGAAGCCCTTGCAGAAGAAAATCAAGTCATGTTTTGATGAAGCCCTGATGCGGTAACTGAAAATAGAGATGGTAATTTCGGATTCTCCTGTAGAATAAAACCTGTCTTCAGGAGTTGAAGTAAAAAAATAGTGCTAAGCCACGGTTCAGAACCTG
>OFGP01000907.1_pt1 | contig 25287 bp, 35 predicted proteins | sample 1521781 | NCBI WGS metagenome assembly OFGP01 (sample SAMEA3504113, study PRJEB24116) | mouse gut metagenome | biome: mouse gut; feature: mouse-associated habitat; material: faeces | place: Denmark | collected 2011
CTTTTGGCCCGCCCTCCGCTCGCTTCATTGTGAGCAAAGAAAGGAAGGCTAACAAGATGAAAATATGGAAAAACGGATCCCGGCCCTGCTGCTGGCCCTGGTGATGTGCCTGTCCCCGTTGCCCACGGCAGCGCTGGCATATTCCCCGGGGGCTGCCTTTACTGCCCAAGGTATTGGCTCAGGCGGGAACGGTAGCGCGCAATTGCGGGGATGCCGGGACACGACCAGTACGGATATAACCATCCCCGATACAATGATCGTGGAGCACCCCATATACACTGCGCAAAAAGTGGAGTGGCAGTCCCGTGGACAGCATCACGTACACCTACGACACCCTGCCCACCCCCACTAACCCAACCAACCCTACCACGCCCACCAACCCGGTGACCATCACCTTCTCCGACGTACCCATGGGCGAGTATTTCTCCGTCCCCGTGTCCCGGGCGCTGGAGAAGAACACCACCAACGGCACTTCCGCCACCCAGCTCTCCCCGTATGAGCAGTGCACGCAGGCCCAGATCTTGACCTTTCTGTACCGCGCTTACCGCTGAGGGCAGCGACGCAGGCCACCCTCCGTCTGGTGGAGTGGGCCCCCTCCGGGATTTGGGGAGGAAATAAATCAACAAGACGAATAACAACAAGAGAAGGGTCTGCCTGGAATATGTGAAAACTTTGAAAAAGTTCGGCTTTCGCAAAATTGATTGGGGAAATTTTACCACGCTGTAATCATAAGGGAGCCTTTGCACCAAATCAAACACACCCGAGAAGTCTGAAAATTTGAGAGTTGGCAGCAGGCTCTTGCCGGAGCCTTCTCTGCCAATGCCTCTTCGTCTGCTTCGGACACGACAGCATAAGACTGTGAACCCCTGTGTTGGCCTCTGTGAGGGCTTGTGTGCCCCGTTTCCAGGTCAGGTAGCTCCGTGTCTGAAACGCGGTGTTGGGGCATTTGTGCGCGGTTGTAGTGGAGCGCAATTTTGCCCCTGAAATTTGAAACATCAACGTAACGGACAACGCCGGGAGACTGGGCAAATTGCCCAGCCTCCCGGCGGCGTTTTCTGGCCCTGATAGCGCCCGGCTGTGTCTCATCGGACTTCGGCCAAATGTCCAGGGCAAGGGCAACCCAGACGTTCGATTTTTGCGCAGGATAAATTGGAAGCCACATCTGCCCGCAGTGCGGTCAGTCACTTTTGGAAACCGAAGGGAGAAGCCGTTAAAGGCAGCGCGGAGGCGCCCCGTTGGGGCAGAAGCCCACCTTTGGGTGGGGCAAGCATCGCGTCCGGCTATACGCCGTCCGCACTCGCCGGGGCACAGCCCCGGCACCCCCTGCCCCTAAAGGGGAGAAAAAGTGCAGTGCAGAGAGAGGGATGCCACACAGGATCTGCGCCGCAGTAAACAAGAAAGAAGCCTATCAGCCAAAAACCATCTGCGTCAAAAAGTACCGCTACGAGAGATTGCGGATTGCACCGCTGTCTACAAAGAGAAGGGCCGTCAGCCCAAGCGAAAAAATATATGTCTGAACTGATAATTCTCGCCGTTCCCAGTAGCTATTCCCGCCAAGGTGTGGTATGGTGTGTCGCTGCAAAGGAGGGATGCACCATGTGCAACTACATGAGGGCACTGGAAGATCGATTCAACTCCAGGCCAAGCTACGAGCAGCGACAGCAACTCGAAGCCAAACGCCAGGAAGTTTCCGCCCTGCTGGACAAGGAGGGCCGGAAGAAGCTCCTTCGGCTGGTAGATGCCCACACTCTGGCAAAGGAGAAAATGGCACTGACCAGCTTCATCGCAGGCTTCCGTCTGGCCTGGGGGATCGCAACAGAATTAAGTGTGGATGGCAGCTATTCCTACGAGCAGGAACAACTCACCTGCTTCCGGGAAAGAGGTGAACCATATGGCTAAGAAGCGGGCAAACGGCGAAGGCAACATCCGCAAGCGCAAAGACGGCCGCTGGGAGGGCCGCTACACAGCGGGGCATGACCCGGAAACTGGCAAGGCAATCTACAAAAACGTACTGGCGAAAACGCAGAAGGAATGTAAGGAAAAGCTGGCAGCGGCGTTAGAGCAGGCTGGAAAAGTCGATGCCAGCAAAACGGATCAATTTACGGTAGGCCAATGGGCGGAAACCTGGTTCGAGAACTACGCCAGACCATCCATCCGAGAAACCACCGCCGCCTACTACAAAAACTACATCGACAAGCACATTGTCCCCAACATCGGAAAAATCAAGCTCAACAAGCTGACCACGCTGGACATCCAGAAGTTTTACAACAAGGCCAAGATCAAAGGCCGGGTGAAGCGGTACGAGGGCATGAAGGATCTGAGCCTCAGCAACAAAACGATCCGCGGTCTCCACGCCATGCTCCGGCAATGCCTCGACCAAGCGGTGCAGGAACGCCTCATCCCCTATAACCCCGCCGCTGGGTGCAAGCTCCCGCCGAAAGAGAAAAAGGAGATGCACACCCTTCCAGCAGACAAGATCAGTGCCTACCTCGCCGCCGCTGATGAGCATGGCGTCCTCCCCATGTTCTACCTGGAGTTGACCACAGGCATCCGGCGGGGTGAACTGGTAGCCCTCCTCTGGACTGACCTTGACCTGGAATCCCAGACCCTGAGCATCTCCAAATCCGCCGGACGCATCAACGGAGAGGTGAAGGTAACTCAGCCCAAGACCGCCAACTCGGTGCGGACGATCTTCCTGCCAAAGGAAACGGTGGATCTGCTCATCCAGGAACACGCCAAACATCCCACCAACCCCATCATGTTCCCCTCCCCAGTGACGGGCAAGCTCTATGGGCCAGACTGTATCGGACGGCTGCACAAAAACCTGCTGAAAAAGGCCGAAATCACCGAAAACATCCCCTTCCACGGATTGCGTCACACCTTCGCCACGCTGGCAATCCAACAGGGAGTAGATGCCAAAACGGTGTCCACCATCCTGGGCCACTACAGCGCAGGCTTCACACTGGACACCTACACCCACGTGACCAATGAGATGCAGAGGGAAGCCGCCCAGCGAATGGGCAGCTTTATGGCTCAGACGGTCTAAAAGTAACACGTAAAAACACAAAAATCATCAGGGAGTACCGAGCCAAGCGGCCCGGTACTCCCTGGAATTTTTCCCGTATGGGTCTTGTTTGGGTCAAAACATATTTCCCTAAATTCAATTCGCCAAAAAAGTGATGGAAAGCAAGGGAAAACCCTCGGATTCCCAAAGAAACCCGAGGGCCAGTGGTCGGAGTGCCGGGATTCGAACCCGGGGCCTCTTGGACCCGAACCAAGCGCGATACCAAACTTCGCCACACCCCGATATGAAATTGAAAGAAAAGAGGGCGGGCCGCAGCCCGCCCTCACATTCTGGAGGCGCCACCCAGATTTGAACTGGGGCATCAGGATTTTGCAGACCCTTGCCTTACCACTTGGCTATGGCGCCGTGACAACACTATTATATTGTGCGCAGGGGAGGGTTAGAACAGCGACGGAAAAATAAATACAACAGCAGGGAAGGGGAGAGATACGGAATGAAGGAATCCCGCCATAAGGCGGGGTTCCAACATGAGAAGAATGGAGCGAGTGACGAGGCTCGAACTCGCTACCTCCACCTTGGCAAGGTGGCGCTCTACCAGATGAGCTACACTCGCATATGGTGCCCAGGGCCGGAATCGAACCAGCGACACGTGGATTTTCAGTCCACTGCTCTACCAACTGAGCTACCTGGGCATATAAACTTATAGAAGAAAAGTGGCGACGCGGAAGGGACTTGAACCCTCGACCTCCGGCGTGACAGGCCGGCGTTCTAACCAACTGAACTACCGCGCCACATACAATCAAAAATTTGGTGGGAACAACAGGGCTCGAACCTGTGACCCCTTGCTTGTAAGGCAAGTGCTCTCCCAGCTGAGCTATGCTCCCCAGTTGTTTCTTCCATTTGTCAGACGGCGAAAATCATTATAACAAACAATGGGGAGTATGTCAATAAGAAATTTAAAAATTTTGGCGTTACTTGGCAATGGCCTCATCCCGAAGCTTTTGCAGCTCGTCGGCGGAGTAGCGGTATACCTTGTCGCAGAACTGGCAGGTGAGCTCCGCGCCGCCCTGCTCCTGGATGAGAGAAGTGAGTTCGTCCGCGCCCATGCTGATGAGGGCACGGGAAACCCGCTCGGCGGAGCAGTAACAGCGGTACTCCACCGGGGCAGTCTCCAAGACCTCCAATTCAAATTCGGCCAGCACCGCCTGAAGCAGCTCCAGGGGGGCCATGCCCGCGTCCAACCGGGCGCTGACCGCGCCCAGCTTGGCAATGCCCCGCTCCACAGCGGAGATAACGGCGTCGTCCGCGCCGGGAAGGAGCTGGATGAGATAGCCTCCGGCGGCCTGCACGGTTTGGTCGGGGGCGATGAGCACCCCTAAGGCGCAGGCGGTGGGGACCTGCTCGCTCTCTACAAAATAAGCGGCCACGTCCTCGGCGATTTCGCCGCCCACCAGCTGTACGGAGCCGATGTAGGGCTCCTTCAGGCCCAGGTCCCTGATAACGGTGAGCTCACCGTCGCAGCCCACGGCGGCGCCTACGTCCAGCTTCCCCTTGGCCTTTCGGGGCAGGTCTACGGCGGGGTTTTGCACATAGCCCCGGACGTTGCCGCAGCTGTCGGACACCGCGGTGAGGGAGCCCAGCGGACCGCCGCCCCGCACGCGGAGGGTGACTGCGCCGTCCTTTTCCTTCATGGCGGCGCCCATCATGGAGGCGGCCATGAGCAGACGGCCCAGGGCGGCGGAGGCCACCGGCCAGCAGTCGTGAATGGCCCGCGCCCGCTCCACCGTGCTGGGGGCGGAGATGGCCATGGCTTTGACGGGGGCATCCTTGGCGATGACGCGAATCAGTTGGTCCATGTTGGGTTCAATCCTTTCTGGCGGCGAAAAACACCCGCTGCGAAGTCGGTCCCGGCGGGGTCAGCTTTTTGTCATCGTACTGGCGGACGCGCTGAAAGCCGGCCTCCCGCAGAAAGCGGTCCAGCTCGTCCAGAGTGTAGGCGTACTCCTCATGGTATTCGCCGCCCCGGTCCCACGCGCCGTCCGGGCGGCGGACAAACAGGTCCAGCCCGTAGCCGCACACGCGGCGGCGAGGGCTGTACTCCCCGCGCCAGACGCAGAACAGCTCCTCGTCCTCGTCCAAATAGGTCTGCCCTCCGGCGCTCTCCAGCGCCAGGGGGGTCTTGACATCAAAGAGGAACAGCCCGCCGGGGACCAGCGCCCGGTGCACCCGCTGAAAGGTCCGCCGCAGCGCGGCGGGGCGGGTGATGTAATTGATGCTGTCCAGACAGGACACCACGGCGTCCGCCGGCTCCAGCAGGGTGAGCCGGGACATATCCTGGCACAGAAATAGTATATCCAGCCCGCCGCATTTCTGCTGGGCGATGGAGAGCATATCGGGGGAGAGGTCCACGGCGGTCATTGCATAGCCCCGCCGGGCCAGCAGGCTGGTCAAGTTGCCGGTGCCGCAGCCCAGCTCGGCCACGGTGCGCACAGGCTGTTTCTGCCTTTGAAAATGGCGCTCAATATAATCCGCCCATTTTTTGTAGTCCACGTCGGCGGTGAGCCGGTCATAGGACTGGGCGAGAATGGTGTAGGAATCCGTCATTTCTTCAGCCTGGGCAGCACGGTCTTATAGCCGTCCGCGCCGTATTGCAGCGCCCGGTTCACCCGGCTGATGGTGGCGCTGGACGCACGGGTGCGCTGCAAAATGTCGTTGTAGATGAGCCCGTCGTCCAACAGCTGGGCGACCTCCAGCCGCTGAGCCATGGCCCGCAGCTCGGCCACGGTGCACAGGTCCTGGAAAAAAGCGCGGCACTCCTCGAGGCTGTTCAGGGCGAGGATAGCCTGGTAGAGCAGGTCGTTCTGATCGTGAAGATCCTTTTGCATATGGCATCCTCCCGTAAAAAATGGTTCAGGTCCGCGCCATGGACAAGCGGCGCGGCGACCGCTGATATTGTAGCACGCCGCTTTAAGAAAGTAAAGATAGGATTGAGAAAAATCGTGAAAAAGGGTTGCGTGAAGGGAAGATGTTGACTATAATAGAAGCCGTCGGACGAATGGGCCGGCGGGCGGAGCCGGATAAGGCAGACCAAGAGCTTGGCTGCGAATCCCGGCCCGTGGAGGTATGTTGAAATGGTAAAAGCGATTGTAGGGGCAAACTGGGGCGACGAGGGCAAGGGAAAGATCACCGACCTGCTGGCGGAGACGTCGGACGTGGTGGTGCGCTTTCAGGGCGGCGCCAACGCGGGGCACACGATCATCAACGACTATGGGCGGTTTGCGCTGCACATTCTGCCGTCGGGCACCTTCTACCCCCATATCACCAACGTGATTGGCAACGGCGTGGCGTTAGACGTGGTCAAGCTGGTGGACGAGCTGAACAGCGTTATGGAGCAGGGCGTGCCCGCCCCCAACCTGATCGTGTCGGAGCGGGCCCAGCTGCTCATGCCCTATCACGTGCTCCAGGATGGGTATGAGGAGGAGCGCCTGGGCGGCAAGGCGTTTGGCTCCACCAAGAGCGGCATCGCGCCCTTCTATTCGGATAAGTATGCCAAGACGGGCATTCAGGTGTGCGACCTGTTTGACGAGAACCGGCTGTGGGAGCGGCTGAGCCGGGCCGTGGAGGTGAAGAACATCCTGTTTGAACACCTGTACCATAAGCCGGTGCTGGACGCCAAGGCGCTGTATCATCAGCTTTTGGACTGCCGGGAGCTGATTCGGCCCTATGTGGGCGACGCGGTGGGCTTCCTCCATCGGGCGCTGAAGGAGGGGAAGACCGTGCTGCTGGAGGGTCAGCTGGGGTCCATGAAGGACCCGGATCTGGGCATCTTCCCCATGACGACTTCCTCTCACACGCTGGCGGGTTACGGCTGCGTGGGGGCCCCAGTGCCCCCTACCGCCATCCAGGACGTGATCTGCGTCACCAAGGCGTATTCCTCCAGCGTGGGGTCCAATACCGAGCCCTTTGTCAGCGAACTGCTGGGCCCCGAGGGGGATGAGCTGCGCCGCCGGGGAGGAGACAAGGGCGAGTTTGGCGCCACCACCGGGCGGCCCCGCCGGGTGGGCTGGTTTGACACGGTGGCCACCAAGTACGGCTGCATGGTTCAGGGCGCGACCCAGGTGGCGCTGACGTGTTTGGACGTGATGGGCTACCTGGATGAAATCAAGGTATGCGTGGGCTATGAGATTGACGGGGAAGTGACGGACCAGTTCCCCACCACGCCTAAGCTGATGGGGGCCAAGCCTGTGTTTGAGACGCTGCCCGGCTGGCAGTGCGACGTGCGGGGGGTTACGGACTACGATGCGCTGCCCGCCAACGCCAAGGCGTACGTGGAATTTTTGGAGGGACGGATCGGCGTGCCCATTACCATCGTATCCACTGGACCCAAGCGCCATGAGATCGCCCTGCGCAAATAGAAAAAAGAAAACGCCCTGCTCCGCAACTGTGGAGTGGGGCGTTTTATTGCGTATGTTTTAGCCTGCGCTTGGCATGGTGGTTATTGGGCCTTTTTGAGTTGGTCAACGTCCTGAGTGAGCACCCGAAGGGCGGTTTTCAGCATGGTTACGTCCGCCTCCAGCGCATCCACCCGGCTTTTTGGGGTGAGTTTTTCCAAGATGGCGTCGATGCCCTCATTCACAGCGTCAAAACGCTTTTCCACGTCCAGCTCCAGGCGGAGGTTGATTCGGGTGATGTCGTCACGCATCCTCAACTGTTCCTGGCGCATTTCCTGCTGCTCTTGGCGTATTTGGCGTTGCTCCTCGCGCATTTCCTGCTGCTCTTGGCGTATTTGGCGTTGCTCCTCGCGCATTTCCTGCTGTTCCAGGCGTATTTGGCGTTGCTCCTGCTGCATTTGGGTCAATAGCTCTAAAATCTTTTCCTCGTTGTTCATAGGGCTCCTTTCTGTGTTCCATTCGAACACACTGCTGTTTTTACCCTTTGGTGGATGGGATGCATCTTCTTACCGGCTGGATGTATTTTTTGTGAGCTCGAGCCTGCGCCTGGAAACGGGGATAGTTCTTCTTTGGGCGAGCGTACTTTGTACTCAATTATACAGCGAATAGCCGATGGTGTAAATAAAAATTTCCGCATCTGGCGATTTGTGATAAAAATCTTTTCGGCCAGGGAGTGACGGCCGTATGAAACGAGCGTTCGGATGCCAAGCCTATTCGGCACGGTATCCATCACGGGCAAAGGAGCCAGCAGCGGAGCGCCTCACCGTTTTACCCTGCGTGCATACCATGGGAGTGGAAGGGGAACGCCATGCTGGCGTCCTTTCTTATCAACCATGATCGGGAGGTACGAAAATGGCCGAATTCATTGAGCCGGGCCCCATTTGCGATACTGCCGGTATCCGCGAGGCCGTATGCATCCACACCCGAAAAATTTTTGACAGCTGCCGCGATAAAGATACAACGTCTTATATACTTTTGGGCAAAAAAATAACCCATCATTTCAAGTAGAACGAAAGCTTGAAATCCATGGGCTTTGATTTCTTTTCTTTACTGTAAACAATGTGATTGATAACAGAATGAAGCAGGGCATTTTTCGTTGCCGCGTCGCTTGACTGGTATGCGTTCAACGCATTTTTGATATTTTCCGCCTGCACACTTGGGTCAAAATTCTTAGCCTGCTCCAACTGCCGCACCGCGTCGTCCCGCTTGGCCTCCAGGCTGGACAGTTTCTCACTCACCGCGGCCATGCGCTCGCGGTAGGTCGGCAGATCATACTCGCCCATCTCCAACAGCTCATGCAGGCGCGTTTTTTGGCGGGCCGCCGCGGCCAGTTCCTTCTCCATGGCCGCGACCGCCAGTTCCAGCGGAGCTGTGTCTGTCGTGTGTTCCGGCCGCTCCTGCTCCAGCTTTTCCAGGGTCTCCGCCAGATGGTCAATGACTGCGCTCTCCACGTAAGCAAACTTAGCTGATGCACAGCAACCCTTCCTGGGGCAAAGCAAATAGGGCTCGTTTTTCATCATCAGCCGCTGCATATTCCCGCCGCAATTCGCGCATTTGATGAGCCCTGCGAGGGGGCTTTTCATTGTTCCGTCCTGTTTGGATGGCCGATATCGTCCCTGCATAATTTCCTGCGCCCTCTCATACGTCGGTGTGTCTATGATCGGCGGGTGTAGGCCGTCGGTGATGGTCCACTTTTCTCTGGGGTTGTAGATGGTGATGTGCTTTTGATTGCCTTTGGTGCTTTTTTTGATATGCGTCTTTTGGTTCCAGACGATTTTACCGATATATGTGGGGTTTGTTATGATCTTGGCAACGCTGCTGCGGTTGAATTGGGAGGAGCGATGGGGCCGCGCCCCCATTGCGTTGACCTGCCCGGCGATGTAGTTGCAGCCGTACCCATGGGTGTACAGGTCGAACATGAGGCGCACAAATTGCGCCTCCGGCTCGTAGATTTCCAAGGTGGGCTTGCGGTCGATGGTGGTTTTTTTATAGCCATACGGGGCGTTGGCCACGTAACAGCCGTCCTGAATGGAGCGCAGCAGCCCCCGGCGCAGACGTTTGTTGATGATCTTGTACTCCCGCCGGGACATAAAGGTTTTAAACTCGGCCAGCTCGTCGTCAATCTCATCTGTCAGGTTATATACCTTGTCAGGAGTTACAATGAGCGTGCCGCTGTCCCGAAAGGCATCCAGAATAATGCCCTGGTCCTTCATCCGGCCGCGGGAGAGCCGGTCCAGGTCCATGCAGAGCACCGCGTCATATTCCCCGGCCTCCACGGCCTCCAGCATTTGGAGCATTTGCGGGCGGGCATAGAGGCTTTCGCCGCTGACCACCTCCGGGAAATAGGCTACAATATCCAGGCCATGCCGGTCTGCGCACTCTGTCAGCCATTGCCTGTGATTGCGCAGGACCTCGTCCGTCTCCAGGCCTTCTTCCGCTCTGGATTTTCGGAGATATACGGCGGCGGTTTTGCCCAGCATATCTCTATCGTTTGGCGGCATATGGACTCACCTCTAATCGTCCGCCCCGGTGTGACGGCACCGGGGCGGAATTTTGCTATTCGTTTTGTTGCTTTGCCTGTTGACGGTACAGCTTTTTCAGCTGTTTTTCTGTGTAATTCGTGCCACAATACCGATTGATGAGCCGTGTGGTTATGCTCCAGCCCCAGTGGTATCGCTCGCGGTAACGGGTGAGGACAGGGAGGAGCTGCTCGGGAAAAGCAGCGGCGCTCACTGGGCTTTTTTCAACTCGGCGACCTCCTGGGTGAGCAGCCTGACGGCGGTTTTCAGGACGACCACGTCAGATTCCAGCTCGTCTACCCGGCTCTTAGGCGTCAGCTGCGCCAAAATGGCGTCGATGCCCTCGTTGACAGCATCAAACCGCTTTTCCACATCAAGCTCCAGACGGAGTTTGATGCCGGTGATGTCGTCCTGCATAGCGGATTGACCAGCTTTTAGGCCAGAAATATCTGCCTGCATTTTCTCAAACATCTTGCTGTGTTCTTCCAGGATTGCTAAAATCTTTTCTTCGTTGTCCATGGGACGCTCCTTTCCTGTGTCCGAATCGGGCACATTCTATTGTTTTGCTCTCAGGAGTAAAGGGTACAGTGTTTGTGGGGAAGTTATTTTTTGGGGGGGGCAAATATCAAAGAATCACATCTTTGCGAGAAGGTCAGCCTTTTTAGTTTGGAATTCTGCTTCCGTCAAAATGCCAGCGTCCCTTAAATCTGCCAGCTTTTTAATTTGTGTAGGTATATCATCTGAAACTGTTTTAGTTGCTTGTGTTACCTTTTCGTACTGCTCCAGTTCTATAGCAAGTAGGTTTAAAATAGTGTTAAAATTCTCTTGATTTTTACCCCAATCCGCGACACCAAACTTAGATGAGGAATGGATGGAAACTTCAGAAAATCCATCATTTGCGGGGCTAATTGCGATATTCAAGTTCTCGCCCCAAGATTTCCATGAAACACCCGTTGAAATCATAATAGTGCGCGCAGATTTATTTGAATCTTTGACAGTATAATGACTAGAATTTGATAAAGCGGTGAGAAGTGCAGAAAATGTATCGTCTGGACTATATTCAATAATTTGGTGACCTGATGTGCTTGCATTAAAAGCCATTATAATGCTCTCCTTCTTTGTGCCCGATTCGGGCACATTTTATTTTTCCCGCCCTCCGGCGGATATGACGACATCTTTTATGGGCGGGATTCTCTTTTGGAAATTACCGGTATTTACATCCAGTCTGTATTGTGAAGTATATTGCTTGTGGTATATTGAGCTTTTGGGCAAATTCTGTTCTCCTTATGCCCTTGGCAGTGATGGTTGCAAGAATGCGTTCATTCAAGGAACCGCCTCCTCTATCCATATTAAACTATGGCAAATTTGCGTTGTCAAGAAAAAATTAACTGAGTTAATTGAGAAGATTACATATGATGGAACGGATATCAACATTTTATGTTTTGTCTTTCTGAGTATTCAGCCTTGACGAAGCCGAAGTTTGAATTTTGCCGCTGAAAATCCACCCCGGCGGGGTCAATGGGACAGGTCCAGTGGCATACCCTCAAGGGGAGGCGATACCATGACGACGACCACTGAGTACAAAACGAGGACCGATGGGAAGAAAGAGTATCAGGTAAAAATCACCCGGGAGAAGGGGCTCCAAACGGTGACGATTGATGGGCAGCCCACCCTGGTGGAGCAGGTCACGACCATCGAGGGGCCGGGGAACATGGGCACAAGTAGGGCCTATACCATCGCCCGCGAGCCGAAAAGCCCGGAGGAGGAGGCCGCGTTTTTGGCCAATGTCCGGGAGGTTGTTGCGGCCGGACTGATTGGGCAGGGAATTTGGTGACGGCTTCAGGCGGTTAATCCCGCCGCAGGACAAGCCTTGCCCCGGAAATGAAAAAATTTTTGCTAAAGGGCGCTGGCGATGCACAAAATCATGAAACTTATCCCAGGTTTGCCGGCAGGGGCGGATGGGATGGTGCGGCTCGCTACCACGCCCTATGGGCCAGACCCGCGCAAGAGCAAGTTCGCGTTGGGGAGGACGGTTGACTGATAATTCAACGCTATGTTGGAGGGGAGGTCAACCGCCGGAAAGGATGGTGGATTTGTGGTGGACGCGATGAGGCGGATCCGGGAAGGCGCGGGGGCGGCATGAGCCAGATTCAGGCGAAGATGGTGATTCAAGAGTCAGTTGAACGGATGAGGCGGCGTCTCATGGACCACCTGAGCGGCTGATCTGGCAGAGCACATTCCATAAAAGGAGGCGATGCCTATGGTTACAAACAACGACATTGCAGACGCTATAGCGGACTTGGTGGAGAAGGCTTTTCCGGGTGAAAAGCTCTACCGGGATTACACCCCCACAGGATTTGAGCGGCCCAGTAATTTGCTGGCGCTTTCCGAAGGCGGGAAGTTTTTCCCCAACGCCTCCTGCGGCGGGGTGGAACTGCGGCCCAAATTCACCCTGACCACCTTTGTGCCGGTGGACGCCTATCACCAGCAGGACGACCAGGAGCTGGCCCGGCGGCAAATGACGCTGCTGGGACTGTTCCTGCCTGGGTATATCAGGGTCAAGGACCGAGCGCCCCGTGTGCTGGACGAGGGGGAGATGGACAACGGGATGGACTTTGCCGCCGTTACCGTCACCCTGAGCTATACGCTGAGCCGGCAGGACTTTATGCAGATGCAGCAACTGCCCGACATGGGCGCGCTGCACATCAAACAGGAGGTAACAACACATGGCTAAACTCACAAGTCCCCAGATTTCGGTGACCTTCACCGAGCTGGGCATCTCCGCCATCACCCGGGGGAGCAAGGGCACGGTGGCCCTCATCGTCCGGGACGAGGCGGCGCAGGCTCCCTTTTCCATTACCCAGGCCAGCCAGACCCCGGCTGTGCTGGGCAAGGAGACACAGGACTACATCAAGCGGACGTTCCTGGGCTATGTCACGCCGCCCAGGAAGGTGATCGTCTATGTGCTGGGGGAGCAGGAGGAACTGACGGCCGCCCTGGATTACATGGCGGCCCAGACGTTCGACTACATCTGCGGCCCGGCAGGCTGCACGGAGCAGGAGGCGGCGGACATCGCCAGCTGGGTGAAAAGCCAGCGGCTGAACAATGGGGCCAAGTACAAAGCGGTGCTGCCCAACCACCCGGCGGACAACTACGCCATTGTGAACTTTACCGGGGACGCCATGACGGACGGCACCACGGTATGGGCCACGGCGGAATACTGCTCCCGGATTGCGGGGCTGCTGGCGGGCACGCCCATGAAGATTTCCGCCACCTACGCGCCGCTGCCCGAGCTGAGCGACTGCGCGCGGCTGACCAAGGATGAGAGCGACGAGGCGGTGGGAGCCGGGGAGCTGGCCCTGCGCTGGGACGGGCGGAAGGTGAAGCTGAACCGGGCGGTGACCAGCCTGATTACCACCAGCCAGGGGATGCTGGACAGCTTCAAGAAAATCAAGATTGTGGAGATCATGGACTTGATCCGCACGGACATCTCCGCCACCGCCGAGGACGAGTACGTGGGCAAATATGCCAACAGCTACGACAACAAGATGCTGCTGGTGGCCGCCATTCGGGGGTACTTCATGGGGCTGGAGCGGGACCAGTTGGTTCAGCCGGGGTACACGGTGGACATCGACGTGGACGCACAGGAACAGTACCTGGCCAGCCGTGGGATGGACACCGAGGCGATGAGCGAGCGGGAGCTGCGGGAGGCGGACACCGGCTCCCAGGTGTTTATTTTGGTGCGGTGCAAGATTCTGGACGCGATTGAGGATATCCTCGTTGCGGTGGAGATTTAAGGAGGAGAGCATATGGCAATGTTAGACCAGCGGGTGATCTCCGGGACCTGGGGCGAGGTGTGGGTGGACGGCGAGCTGTGGGCGGAGCTGAGCGCGTTCCAGGCCAAGTTCGCGTTTAACAAGACGGACGTGAACCTGTGCGGCGAGATGGCGGTGGGCAGCAAGGTGACCAGCATCAAGGGCACCGGGTCCATCACCGTCAACAAGGTGTACACCCGCAATGTGAGCCGGGCGGACCAGCTCATGGAGGGACGGGACATCCGGGCCACCATCGTGGGCAAGCTGGCCGACCCGGACGCCTACGGCGCGGAGCGGGTGGCGCTTTACAACGTGAGCTTCGACGACGAGACCATTATGGATTTCCAGGCCGGACAGGTGGGCAAGACCACCCACCCGTTCACGTTCACCCGGCGGGAGTGGCTGGACGTGATTCAGGCGCAGTAAACTGGGCGGTCTGGCCGCGCCTGCGCTCGCTTTGGGGCGGCGATAGGCTACAGGGCGCTGATCGCCGCTCCTGCGTTCGCACAGACGCGGCCAGGCCCCACGAAAACAGAAAGCGAGGGAATCTAAGTTGAGCAAGTTTTTGGATCAGATGCTCCGCCCGGAGGCGGCGGACGTGCAGAAAACCCTGCCCACGGCCAAGTACGAAATCAAACGGCTGAGCCGGGCGCTGGGCGAGCCGGTGGCGGTGGAGCTGCGGGCGCTGCCCTACGGCAAGGCGGAGGAGCTGAGGGGAATAGAGCACGACCAGGAAATCCACATCCTGCTGGCGGGGTGCGAGGAGCTGCGGGACGAGGGACTGAAGGCCAAGTTCGGCGGGGCCACGCCGGCGGAGACGGTGAAGGCCATGCTGCTGCCGGGGGAAATCGCGGACCTGTCCCGGGCGGTGGAGCGGCTGAGCGGCTACCGGCAGAACACCATCCGTGAGATAAAAAACGGATAGAGGAGGGCAGCGACCCGGAGCTGTCCCTCCTGTACTGGCTGTTCCGCCACAAGGGGGTAATGCCCTGGGCGGCGTATGAGCAGCTGCGCCGGCCGGGGTGCCGGGATTTGACCTACGCCTTCGCCAGCCGGGAGAGCGAGGGGTGGGGTAAAAAATAACGCCGCCCCGGAGGGGGCGGCGGAAAGAAGTTAGGAAAAGCGGCTAAAAGCAACTGGCGTACAGCAAGAGGCACATAAAAGAAATGACCAAGGTCGGCACAGCAACCCATAGAAGATATTGTTTCATCCTTTTACTCATAGTGGAGGCCTCCTTTAATTATTTAATATATCACAAATTTCTCGAAATTGCAAGGGGTGAAGCCATGCCAAATGAGAGCTTGAATATCTATCTGACCGCTGTGGACAAAGCATAGTAGGTGGTGGGGCGGGCATGAAAACACCGCCCCGGAGGGGGCGGCGGGTTAAAGAGATTGAATGGCAATTAGAAAGGCGATTACAAAACAAATCCAGCCAGCGATAAAACGCGGGTTTTTGGCCAAATCAGATAGGGAGGAAAAGGATGTAACCTGGAGCATAAGGGAATAGAACAAAACGCCGCCGATCGTTCCAAATAATCCTACACCTAAAAGTGATGTCAATGTGTCCATTATGTCACCTCCTTTATTTTTAATTTACCACACATTATTCAAAATCGCAAGAGGTGAAACCATGCCGAATGAAAGCCTAAATATCTACCTGACCGCTGTGGAGAAGGCAGCTTCGGCGGAGGGGCGGGCATGAAAACACCGCCCCGGAGGGGGCGGCGAGGCAGGGTCAAAGGCTGTACAGCCACAGCGTAATTATGCCACAGACTACTAAAACGATGATCCAAATTGTTAGCCTTAGCTTCCAATATTTTTTTTCCTGTTCACTCATATTTTTCCATTCGTTCATGACCAACCCTCCTTTTATTTAGTATATCACAAATAAACCATGCGTCAAGAGGTGAAACTATGCCGAACGAAAGCCTGAATATATATCTGACCGCCATAGATAAGGCGTCTCCGGTGCTGGCGTCCATCACGGACAAGACGAAGGCGCTGAACAAGGAGAGCCAGCAGCTCCAGCAGACCTATGACGCGCTGCAAAAGGCCAATAGAAGCCTGATCGAGCGAAAAACGGAGCTGCAAAGAAAGCTTCAAGAGGTGAACGAGGAGGTCAAGGCGGCCCGAAAGAGCTTCCAGACGCTGGGGGACGAGGCCAGCAGCAGTGCCTATGAAAAGGCCCAGGAGAAGCAGCAAAAGCTGCGCAACGAAATCGCGGCCACCACCAAGGCGCTGGGCGAAAACCAAAAGATGTACAAGGAGAACATTGAGATCATTCGCAAAGAGGAGCTGAGCGGAAAAGAAGGTTTCCCACTGAGTGCATTTATTAAAGGACTTGGATTAGATAAGCAACTGGGGGCTTTAGCCCAATCAGCAACAAGCGCCGTATTGTCCAGCGGTTTGGGCACCGATATGGGCGGGATGATTTCCGGGGTTCTGGGAAGCGCAGTCAGCGGCGGCTTGGCCGGAGCGGCAATATTTGGTGTGCCGGGCGCGGCTATTGGGGCGATGGTAAGTGGAGTCACCAGCCTGATGTCGGGCGCAATAGAGCAGTGGACAAACAAAGACGACGCCTTCAAGGACTATTACGGCGGGCTGTATGAGGACGTGAAGGGCCGGTCCGGGGAGATGGTGGAGAGCGGCTCGACCATTGCCGGAAGCCGGGAGCAGACCCGGATGGCCTTTGCCCAGCGGCTGGGCGGGGAGGACGAGGCCAGAGAATACCTGGGCAGGGTGGAGACCATGGCGGCCAAGACCAACTACGACTACGACGAGATCACGGGCTACGCCAAGCTGCTGCTGAACAGCTATGACCCGGATGAGGCGTTGGATGTCCTGCAAAACCTGTCCGACGCCACAGCAGGGCTGAATCTCAGCTCCAGTGACGTGAACATGATGATCTCCGGGCTGTCCCGAATGCGCACCACGGGCAAGGCCACCCAGGAATATCTGAACTACTTCCGGGAGCGGGGGGTGGACGTGGACCAGGCGCTGGCGGATGAGCTGGGCGTGGACAAGAGCACTGTGTCCGGGATGGTGAGCAAAGGGCAGGTGGGAGGCGAGGACGCGGCGGCGGCCATCCTGGCGTTCATCGAAAAGGAGTTCGGCGGGCTGTCCGACGACCTGGCGGGCACCTATGACGCCATGGCGGACAACCTGGGGGATTTGACGGCATCGCTGGAGGCCAGGGGCGGAGACGCCTACAATGAGCTGCGCAAGCAGGGCATAGGCGCGGAGATGACCGCCCTGGGCGGCGAGCTGGGGGAGGCCATGGGGGAGATCAACGCCATCATGGGGGAGAACCAGGCCCGGCGGGAGAACCTGGAGGAGCAGTATAGACGGGAAGTGCTGAATGCGGTGCTCAACGGTGAGCAGGGCGAGCTGTGGAGTAAGTTCAGCGAAGACCAACAGAACACGCTGACCCAAATGTCTCAGGAGTACGCCGCCCTGAAGGAACGATATGACGAAAGCGAGGGCGCAGACTGGGAAGCGGGGGCAGAGTTGGAGAAGCTCTATGAGACGGCTCTGACTATGGGTCAGTCGTATTTTGACGCGAGTGATGAAGTTCAGCGACTCAACGAAATTGAGATTGATGAAATTACGATGATTCGGGAAAATACGGCGGGGCTGATGGGGATTGTTGATAACATCTATCAGCAAACCCAGGAGCTGAGCAAGGGGCTTGCCGCGGTTAAAATTGATTACGGCGATGTGGATTATAGCACCATGATATATACGGACGACGGAGGGAACCTCGTTTATGGCCCAGATGCGCAGTTAGGAGACGGCCGGTATGATGACGGCGGGAATTTCCATCCCTACGCCTTCGGCCTGGACCGGGTGCCCTATGACGAGTACCCGGCGCTGCTCCACGAGGGAGAGCGGGTGCTCACCGCCGCCCAGGCCAGGGCTCAGGACGCGGCGGGAGAGAGCGCCGGGGGTATCCAGCTCGTGGTCACGGGCAACAGCTTCAGCGGGACCAGCGAGGAGATGGCGGAGCAGATGTGGGCCGTCATTGTGCGCAGGCTGGAGCAGGAGGCGGTGGCCCGAGCGCCGAAATAAAAGCGGACGCCGGATGGCTCCGGCGCCCGGTTAGGCTCCCTTTTTCGGTTTGTACTGCTCATCGCCGCTTTCAATATACTTGATGAGATTGATAATCTCTTCTGCGGTCCAGCCAGCGCTCTGCAATGCTTCAATCAACCTGTAATTTTCCTGCATATTCACCATATCCACTCCTTTCCGCAACTATTATAACATGGCGGCGGGGGAATGGCAAGAGGAGGTTTTATGGAGCGGGTTATCGTGTTAAAAAATACGGACACCGGGCAGGCGCTCACCCTGCCCATTACCCCCAGCGGCTACCCCATGGGGGCGGGACGGGGGGTGGAGCGGCTGGATATGGCCCAGACGGGGCAGATCGCCCTGCCGGGGCTGAAGGGGCTGTTCAGCGGCCAGCTGGAATTTGAGCTGCCCGCGCGGCAGTACCCCCACATGACCGCCGGGGCGGTGACGCAGCCCCAATACTACATCGACCTGCTTACCGAGTGGAGCCGGGAGGCCCAGGTGTGCCGCTACATCGTCACGGGCACGGCAATCAACATCCCGGTGCTGCTGGGGATGCTGGAGTATGGAGAGGCGGACGGCACCAACGACGTGCAGTGCAAGCTGCCGCTGTACGAGTACCGGGTGCTGGACGACGTGGTGGTGGAGCGGGCGACCCAGAACTACAGCCGGGCGGCGGAGGCGTCCGCCCAGCCGGAGGCGGCGGAGCGGTACACGGTGGAGCGTGGGGACAGCTTGTGGGCCATCTGCCGCAGGGTGTACGGCGACGGGTCGCTGGCCTACAAGCTGGCCACCGCCAACGGCATCGCCAACCCCAACCTGATCTACCCCGGCCAGGTGCTCACCCTGCCGGACAAGGGGACCCTGGCGGGCTATGCGGCCACGCCGGCCCCGGAGTGCGCGGGGAGCGGCGATGGGGCGAAAGGCGTGGAACTGACGGCGCTGGAGGCAGGGGTGACGGCCGCGCTGGCGGCGGCCAAGGCCCCGGGAAACGCGGCGGCCCAGGGGGCAGGGGTGACAGCTGGGTCGGCGATGTCCAGGGTACTGGGAAATGCGGCAGTTCAGGATGCGGCGAAGCTGGCGGCCCGCGGGGCCATCGGTTTGCGGTGAGGAGGGGCGCACATGGACCAGCCCTATCTGAAAATCCGGGCCACCGACCCGGACGGGACCACGGCCAACATCACCGAACTGTGTAAGTCCATCACCTGGTCGGGGGACTGGCGCAACGCCGCCCGGACGCTGCGCTACAGCCCCGTGGCGTGCCAGGACGATCCGCGCCTGCCCCGTGCGCCTACGCAGCTGGGCGGCTCGGTGCAGTTCTGGCACGAGGGCGAGCTGCTTATGGACGCCTTTGCGCTGGAGCGCAGCCGGGACAGCCTGGGCAAGACCATTGACGTCACAGCCTATGACCGGGGGATTTACCTCACCCGAAACAGCGCGTTTCTCCGGGTGGACGGACAGACGCCGGAGGGAGTGACCGCCGCGCTGTGCGGACAGTTCGGCATCCCCGTGGGGAGCCTGGCGGCCACGGGGGTGGCGCTGACGAGGAACTTTCTGGGGGTGCCGCTGTACAAGATCATCATGACGCTGTACACTCTGGCGGCGGACGAGACGGGAAAGCAGTACCGCATCCGCTTTCGAGGGCCCCGGCTGGAGGTGGTGGAGATGGCGGTGTCGGAGGAGACCATCCTGCTCAAGCCGGGGTGCAACCTGCTGGGATGCGTCACCAAGGAGAGCGCCAGCGCCATGACCAACAGCGTGGCCATCTACGATGAGCAGTGTAATCTCATCTCCACCCAGCAGGACGAGGCGGCGGTGAAGCTGTACGGGCTGATGCAGGCGGCTATTCGGGCCAAGTCCTATGACGACCCGGAGGGGCACGCTCAGCAGGTGCTGAAGGAGAACGGGCTGAAGACCACTATCACTCTCACGGCGCTGGGGAACCTGAAGCTCATCACCGGCAACACCGTGGCGGTGGAGGAGCCGGTGACGGGGACTTATGGGCTGTTCTGGATCATCTCGGACAGCCAGAGCATCACCCGGAATATATACCAGTCCAAGCTCACGCTGTCGCTGGAGGGGCTGATGGACCGGCAGACGGCGGGGAGTTTGCCGACGAAATAAACGCCGGTGTCCGAATCGGACACCGGCGGAGGCGGGCTACTGAACGCCCAGCTCTTGTTTCAATGCATTTTGAAGAACGCGGGAGAAGTTGACCCCCTTTTCTTCGGCCAGCTGGTTGAGCCAGGAGGGGATGGAAAGCGTTTTCTTCACCGATTTGCAAAAATGAGTGCGTGCGTATTCCGATGCGTCTACCGATACAAGGGTGACAAAGGAGTTTTGCCCTGCCTCGACCTCCAGTTCCGCCGCGACAGCATCGAGGGAAACGCTGGTGAGTTGGGAGGGGGCGGGCAGAGAATCACCATCGCGCTGGGCCGACCACACAAGTCCGGCCAGCAGATCAATGGCCATAGCCATAGCTTCATCCTGCGTCTCGCCGCAAGTGGCGCAGCCAAAATCAGGAAAAATGACGGAGTAGCCGTTGGCTTCCTCTAAAAAACAGGCTGGATATACAGATAACATTTAATATATTCCTCCATACAGGGGGCACAAAATACTAACAAAGATTTTAATTAGGGCAAAGGGGCTACTTCAGCCCGGCTTGCTTCATAATAGAGTGTTCCACCGATTTCGTCAATTCTTTACAGTGAAATGGGATTGTAACCTTTCCGGGTTTGCTTGGGTGGATATAGTGACGGTGGGAACCGACTTGATTTTTGAGAATCCATCCATCGTCAAAAATCAACCGTTCCAGTTCAAGCGGTCGCTTTGGCATCGTCAGACCTCCTTACTGTCCCAATATAACATACAATACGTATTCTGTCAACACGTATTTAGCAAGGCGGTGAAAATTTTGGAAGAAAACCCTTTTGCCCGGTTTTTGGCCATGGTGCAGGAGCAGTCGGCGGACACCGGGCCGGCGGGAGACAGCGCCCAGGCGGGGCTGGGGGCCGCGCCGGCGCGGATGCGGCTGGGCCGGGTGGTGAGCGCCGCTCCGCTGACGGTGCGGGTGGCGGGAATCGTCCAGCCCACGAAAGCCCTGCGCATCAATGAGCGGCTGGTGAAAGGGGCCGGGTGGAAAACCAAAACCACCAGCCCCAACAGCGACTACAACGGTTTGACGGGGCCCATTGAGGGGCCCGTGTCCACGCCCCACGGGACGGGGGCGCTGATCGCGCTGACGGACGGCCGGGTGCACAGCCCGGACACCGTGATCGACGAGGCCCGGGTGGAGCAGCTGGAAATCGACCTGGAGGCGGGGGACGAGGTGCTGCTGCTCACCCAGGACGACCAGGTGTTTTATATCGTGATGAAGGTGGTGGACGCGGTGTGAGTATTTTCCCTATGATTTCGCCGGAGGCGTCCCAGGGTGCACAGGCACAGGCGCTGCCGCTCTACAAAGAGGTTGCCTGGGATTTTGAGCAGGATGTGCCGGTTTTCCGTCAGGGTGAGCCGGTTGTGGTGACCGGGAAAGAGGCGCTGAAGGTGTGGATTTGGCGGGCTATCCGCACGCCGCGGTTCCGCTACGAAATCTACACCTGGGCCTATGGCTCGGAGTTTGAGAGCCTGCTGGGGCAAGCCTATACCGACGCGGTGAAGACCGCCGAGGCCCCCCGGTATCTTCGGGAGTGCCTGCTGATTAATCCCTACATCACGGCGGTGAAGAATATCGCCGTCAGCTTTGAGAGCGCGAAGCTCACGGTGGCCGGGACAGCGGTCACCATTTACGGGGAGGTGGAGTTCCATGAGCTTATTTGAGGGGCTGACGCCGGAGACCATCCTGGAACGGGTGCTGGGGCGGATGGACACGGACTTGCAGACCCGGGAGGGGTCCTACGCCTACGACCAGGCCGCGCCCATGTGCATGGAGCTGTGGCGGATGTACATGACCTTTGAGGAACTGGTGGAGGCGTTCTACGTCAACGAGAAAAGCGGCAGGTATCTGGACGACCACGCACGGCTGTTTGCCATGACGCGCCGGGAAGGGGCGAAGGCCGCGTGTGAAATTGCCATGGAGGGCAAGGCCGGAACGGTGGTGCCCGCCGGGACGAGATTTTACACGGAGGACGGATTGGAGTTTGGTCTGGCCGCCGACGTGGCCCTGACCGACGGCCACGGAACGGGGCTGCTGCGGGCCGCGAAGGTGGGCCAGGGGTATAACGTCCCCGCCGGGCGGGTGAGCCAGATTCTGGGCAATGTCCGGGGGCTGGAGTTCTTCTCCTGCGGCCAGGCCGAAGGGGGCGCGGACCCGGAGAGCGACGAGGCCCTGTTTGCCCGCATCGACGAGCGGCGCAAGCGGCCGCCCACCAGCGGAAACCCAGACCACTACCGCCAGTGGGCGTTGAGCGTGGACGGGGTGGGCGATGTGCGGGTAACCCGGCTGTGGCGGGGGCCGGGGACGGTGAAGGTGCTCATCTGCGGCTATGACCGCCTGCCGGTGGACGAGGCGGTGGTGGAGCGCTGCGCGGAGTACATCGAGACCCAGCGGCCCATCGGCGCACAGGTCACGGTGAAGTCCGCCACGGCCTGCCTCATCCGCGTTGCGGCGCGTTTGACGCTGCTGCCCGGCGCGGCCCCCGCCGCCGTGGCGGAGGAGCTGCGGGAGCTGACGGCGCAGTATCTGGCCGAGACGGCCTTCCAGGAGTTCGTGGTCTACGCCCACCGGGTGGGGGCGCTGCTGATGTCCATTGACGGCGTGCTGGACTACAGCGGGCTGACCATCAACGGCCGGGAGGGAAACCTGACGCTGGACGGGGACAGCGTGCCGGTGCTGGAGGGGGTGGAGCTGACATGAGCGCACAGCCGGAGTGGGGCAGGGAGCTGACAGAGTGGCTGCCGGAGAACTATCCGGCCAGCCGGGAGACCGTGGCGTTCCAGGAGGCGATCCAGCCCGAGATCGGGGCGCTGTGGCGGCTGCGGGAGGAATTTCTGCTCCAGCTCAACCCCTATACCGCCACCTGGGGGCTGCCCCTTTGGGAGCGGGCCCTGGGGCTGACGGCCGGCAGCGTCCTGGAGACCGACGTGCGCCGGCGGGCGGTGGTGGCCAAGCTCCAGGGGCTGGGCACCACCACGGTGCCGGTGATGCGGGACCTGGCGGAGACCCTGCTGGGCGCGCCGGTGCGGGTGACGGAGTATTACAATGAGTACCGGGTGGAGCTGGAGACGGACGGCGGGGAGACGCTGCCCGGTGGAGCGCTGCCCCTGAGGGAGCGGCTGGAGGCGATTATGCCGGCGCACTTGGACTGGCAGGTGCTGATCCGCACCTGGGCGCAGTACGTGGTCCGCGTGGTCACGGGCCCGCGCTGCTCTACATCGGCTCCGCCGAAGCGGACCATGGAGATGCCGCCGCAGCATATCCGATACGGGATTGGGCTGGGTCCAAAATTTTCTGAGACCGCCCCCCCTGTATATTTTGAGGAGCCCCGCAGCGCTGCGGTGGCCTGCGCCGGCAGGCTGGGCGGGCCGGTGTCCATCATCACGGCGCTGCCGGAATTTCAAAGGAGGTAAGACTTATGGGCTATGCGAGTACGCTCACCCAGGCCGGATTTGCCCTCCAGGCCAAATTGTTCGCCGAAGGGGGCGACCTGCACATCACCCGGGTGGCGGTGGGCAGCGGAATCCCCGCCGACGGGGCGGACCTGACCGAGATGACGGCGCTGGTGCAGGAGCGCAGCGCGGCTACATCTACCACCCCCGTGCGCCGGGGCTGCGCCGTGGACTTCTTCATTGAGTACCGGCCGGACCTGAACCCGGAGATCACCGAGGCGTTTCAGATTACCGAATACGGCGTGTTCGGGCTGGGCGCGGAGGGGGAGGAGCAGCTGCTGTTCTACGGCGATGTGAGCCATTTCCCGGAGACGGCGGTGCCGGCGCAGTACGGCGGGTCGGTGCGGCGCTATCCTGTCCATGTGGAGATCGGGGCCAAGGCCGGAGCGGTGCTGGACTATCCCGCGGGGGCTTGGTGCACCTATGAGGATATGGCCGCGCTGGCGGGTGCTTTGGCCATCCGTCAGGTAGACCTGACCCTCCCCACGGACGGTTGGACGCAGGACGCGGAGGGGCGGTACGGGTACCGCATTGAGCTGCCGGTGGAAGGGGTGACGGGAGAGACGATCCCCAGCGCCGCCATATTGCCAGACAGCGAGGAGGCGGCCATAGCGTGCGGGCTGTGCAATGCGGCGCAGACGGGGGGCGGTGTGGTAATCTTTCGAGCCGGAACCGTTCCCGCCCGGGAGATTGCCCTGTCCCTGGCCCTGCTGCGGGACAGTACGGGGCTGGTGCTGTCCACGGCGGGAGGGGCTGTGAATCTGCCGACGGCCACCGCGACATCTCCCGGGGTCGTGAAGCCTGGGCCGGGGCTGCTGGTGGACGAGGAGGGCACCCTTTCCGTGGAGGTTACAAGCGATGATGGAGCCAGAGAAGTGCTGGATGGGGTATTCGGCCCCGGCGATTGACCACGGCTACAATGGGCGGACGCCCGTTGAGCAGATAAAAATTTTTAGGAGGAAGCGGATATGCCCAATGAGATGGACAAGAACAAACTGACCAAGCTGTCGGCGCTGGAGGATCTGGCGCGGCGCGCCAAGGCGGCCAGCGACGCGGTGGACCGGCGGGTGAGCGCCCTGGAGGAGATCGTGCCCACAAAAGTGTCCCAGCTGACCAACGACAGCAAGTATCAGACCGAGACGGACGTGGCCGCCGCCGTGGCCGGCGCGGACCACCTGAAGCGCAAGATCGTGACCAGCGTGGACGCCATCGACAAGACCGCCGCCGACGCCGCGCAGTACATCTACATGGTGCTGAAAAGCTCCACTAACATCATTGTGGAGGTGCTGAAACGGCTGACCTGGGAGAAGCTGCCCACCAATATCCTGCCTTCGCGGTGGCCATGGCGCTGACGCTGCTGGCGTTCTTCGCTGTGTGCCAGATCGGCGGCATTGCAGTCAAATGGTACATGGTGGCCGGCGCTGTCATCCTGGGCGTGTTCGTGGCCTACGCCGCCATGTTTGGCTTTGATAAGCTGCGGCAGACACTGGAACAGATCAAGGGCATCCAGGAAAAGAATCAGTGACCGATTCGGTCAAAGACCCCCCGTCACGTACACCGTGGCGGGGGGTTTTTGTTGCGCAATGACGAAAATATGCTATAATGCTTTTGTCGAGCAGAGCATAACGAGGTGGCGCGCCTTATTTATATAGGGTGCGATATCTTACGATAAAGACTGTGTAGAGGACCTGCGACTCTACCCCACCGTCAGCTCTCAGGCTGTGATTGACCGGGCCATCAGTTTAAAGGCCGGGCAGGCCGAGCTGCTGTACGCTTACATCGACGTGGAGCCTGTGGGCT
>OFGP01000913.1_pt1 | contig 25058 bp, 14 predicted proteins | sample 1521781 | NCBI WGS metagenome assembly OFGP01 (sample SAMEA3504113, study PRJEB24116) | mouse gut metagenome | biome: mouse gut; feature: mouse-associated habitat; material: faeces | place: Denmark | collected 2011
CGGAGAATGCGCATGGCGCATTCTTTTTTATTTTTTAATCTGGATAAATCCTGTACTTTTCCTGGTGGGGTACCGGGACATCATTCCGCAAACTGAAATATACCGTGGGTTTGGCAGTTTTCACATAAAAAAGTGTAATTTGTTCCCTAAAAAATGCCCTTTAATCCCAAATGGGTTGTTGTCCTCTGCGTATTTGATATAATTTTTTCAAATCGTTATTTTCAGAGAGGATGAAAAAATGAATGCTATATTTTCACATGAAGAGACAAATACCGGAAGGCAGAGGGAATTTGATTACCTGAAAGGGATTTTTATGCTGTTTATTTACCTGGTCCATGCCTTTCAGGCAACCATGTCCCCGGAAGATTCCGTTACCCGGTGGATTTTTATGTTTGCAACAATGTCCGGCGCAGCTATTTTTATTTTCGTTATGGGAATCGGAACTGTTTACAGCAGGAATGCAACGCCGGTGGGAATGGCAAAGAGCGGTGTTCGCATGGTGGTTTATCAGTATCTGAATAACCTTGTCTATGTAATTGCTCTGCTAATTCCCTATCCCTTCGTTTCCGGGAACCTGACGGGAACCGGGAGGGATAATTTTAAATATCTGACAGAGGTATACATTCAATACATCAATATCTTTTTTATTACCGGAATTATTTATTTTGTATTGGCATTGTTAAAGAAGCTGAATATGAACATTGCAGGGTACGTGATAATCGGTGCGGCCATGAGTATCATTGCGCCGTTCCTTTATGGAAAGCCGGTAGATGTGCCAGTGCTTGGGTATATTATGAAACTGTTGATTGGAGAGGCAGAGTTTGTTTCCTTTACGCCGCTCTATTTTCTGTCCTATGCCATGTTTGGAGTTGCCTTTGGCAAAATCCTTCGGCATGTGAAGGATAAAAACAAATTTTACGGCATGCTGGCTGTTCCCGGCATCGTGGTCATTATTGTATGGTGGGTATTGGTGTTCAGGGAATATGGTTCGAATATATCCCAAATGTATATTGCGTTACTTGATGCGTATTCACAGCCGAACCTTTGGCACGTGGCGGCAGGCATGGCGCACATATTTATTTTGGCTATCGTATTTTTCTTTATGGAAAGTATCTGCAGAAAGGATGGCAAACTGCGTGAGCCAGAGAATCCTGTTGCAAAGCAGATTCTATATTATAGCGAACATATATCAAAATATTATGCGCTGCATATCATTGTATATTTTGTTGCTCTCGGAATCAATGGTTATGAGAGCTTTCAAAGTTATCAATGCTGGCTTCTTGCATTGGTTTCAATCCTGGTGACAGAAATTATAGTAAGAGGATACAATATGCTGCAGGCAAAGGTTGCAGCATAGCAAATATATTTGTGCAGGCAAAAGTATGGCAGGAGGATATTGAGATGGAGCAGATGCACCAGAGGAATGAAAGGCTTATAGAGAATAAAATTTGGAAGTATCTTTTACCGGGAATTATGATGTCGCTGGCTCTGCAGTTGGGGAACATCGTTGATACAGTATTTGTGGGGAACTTTTTGGGGACGGAGGCAATGTCGGCAATAACTCTTGTTCTTCCCATGGAAACTTTAATACAGGTAACAGGCTATTGTCTTGGTATGGGAGGATCGATTGCAGCAGGCATTTTGCTTGGCAGGCGAAATAAAGAGGGAGCATCACAGCTGTTTTCGCTCACATTATTGATAACTGTTGTTGTGGGACTTATCATTGCTGCAGCGGCGCCTTTTTTGGCAATGCCCATTGCAGACGCTCTGGCAAAGGGCGGAAATCTGAGTATTCCTGCAGGCCATTATCTTTTTGTAGGGATGCTTGGCGCTCCGATTATTGGCGTCGGGCTTCTGATGTCCAGTTTTTTGGGTGTGGAAAACCATCCTGGGCTTGCGTCTGCCTATCTGATTATTTCTAATGTTATCAATCTGATTCTTGATTACATATTATTAAGATTCACTCATATTGGCATTGCGGGCGCCGCCCTGTCTACGGTGGCCGGGTTTTTACTTGGAATGGTTGTTTTTATCTTTTATATCCGTTCCCCGAAGCGCATGATAGGCTTTGTCAGAATCAAATCATTTGCTCCTCTGAAAGAAGCGGTCATATCAGGGGCGCCGGTTTTTGTATTTATGATTATGACCATAATAAAATCCTTTGGGCTGAATGAAATTATTATCCGTTTTATTGGAGAAGGCGGGATGGCAGTTTATACGGTATGTGACAATGTCCTTATGATTGTGGAAATGATTACGGCCGGAATCATAGGCGTAATACCAAATATAGCGGGAATTCTTTATGGAGAAAAGGATTACTTTGGTATCCGCGCGCTGTGCAAAAGGGTTCTTGTATTAAGCGCGGTTGCAACGCTGTTTATTTTTGGGCTTGTTATGGCGCTTGCAGAGCCGGTTACCGTTATGTTTGGCGTGGATGATTCAGCTCTTTCCTCCATGATGGGGACAGCGCTCAGGATTTTTATTTTGTGCCTGCCGGCATATGTATGGAATAAATTTCTTGTGGGTTATTATGAATCCATTGAAGAGTCAAAACAGGCAAGTATTATTACATTCTTTCAAAATGGCATTTACGTGCTGCCCGCTGCAGCTTTTGGGATCATTCTGGAAGTAAAAATGGGCGGCAGCGGTATAAACGGTCTGGCGTTTAGTTTTGTATGTTCGGAAATCCTGACAGTTCTTACGGCATATATTTACCGCAAAATCAGGTATAAAGGTACGGATTTTTATCTGATTCCTGAGGAAACGGGAATATGTTTTGATTTTACCGTGAAGGCGGATATGGACGAGACTGCGCTGGTACCCAGAGAGGTAAAAAAGTTCTGTCTGGATCATGGCATAAGCGCTAATAAAGCCAATATCGTGGCGGTGGCTGCGGAGGAAATGATCGTAAATTGTATCAGATATGGCGGCAGGCTGTCTCATTGGATTGACGTCAGCCTGGTGATAGAAAAGCAAAAAATGCTTCTTAGAATCAGGGATAATGGAGTGCCTTTTAATCCAACTGAGTATGAATTTGACAGCAGGAAATTTGATATACATGGGATTGAGCTTGTGAAAACAATCTCATCCGGCATCAGTTATATGCGTACAATGGATTTGAATAATACCGTGTTAGAATTTGACATAGAACAGGAGGAAGAAAGGTGAAAAAAATTAACGACACGATTTATGAAACTGATTTTGTATCGGTAGTAAGTATGTTTGAGAAACAGGTAGAAATGCATCCGGACAAAACGGCAGTCATTTCAGGCAGCGAGAAGAAAACGTATGGTGAGCTGAATGCTGATGCAAACAGGGTGGCAGATGTTCTGATTAAAAATGGGGCAGAGGCAGAAACGATGGTAGCTGTCCTTTTGGAACGCGGCGTAAAAGTTTATACTGCGACACAGGGAATATTAAAGGCAGGCGGGGCATTTACCTGTATTTCTGCCGAATATCCCAGGGAGCGTGTGCGTTATATATTAGAGGATAGTGGCGCAAAGTGGATTATTACAGATGAAAAGACCAGGAATCAGTTCAGGGATTTGTGGGAGACATCAGAGTGTACGCCTCTTATCATCGACGAGATTTTGAAAGGTGAAAATACGCAAAATCCCAATCGGGAAATTCATGAAAAAGACTTATGCTATGTTATTTATACGTCAGGTTCTACAGGAAAGCCTAAGGGCGTTATGATTGAACAGGGGAATCTGTCAAATTTCGTAAATGCAAACCCAAAGAACCATGAAACCCTTGGATTTACAGAAAAATCATCGGTTGTTCTTGCGCTTGCGGCAATGACATTTGACGTTTCAATTATGGAAGAGTTTATTCCTCTCACAAATGGCATGACAGTTGTTATTGCAACAGAGGAGGAAATACATAATCTGGATTTGCTTGCGGACACCATTCTGCAGCATGGCGTTGATAATATAACGACAACGCCATCTTTTCTTTCTGTTATGCTGGAAATTCCGAAAATGCGGGAGGCATTAAAGCAGGTTCGCTCCTACGATTTAGGCGCTGAAGCATTTCAGGGAGGATTGTATGACAAAATATGTGAAATCAATCCGGAAGCATATATCATGAACGGATATGGGCCTACAGAGACAACGATCAGCTGTACTATGAAGGTGATTACGAATAGTGAGAATATCACCATTGGCATACCGAATGCCAATGTGCTGGTATATATTATTGATGAGAATAATAAAGAAGTGCCGGATGGGCAGGTTGGCGAGCTTCTCATCTGCGGAAAGGGTGTGGGACGTGGATATCGGAACCTTCCTGAAAAGACGGCAGAGGTATTTATTGAGTATCATGGTATGCGTGGTTACAAGTCAGGAGACCTTGCCCTGATTAACTCTGAGGGGGAGATTGAATTTCATGGAAGAAAGGATAATCAGGTAAAACTCAGAGGCCTTCGGATTGAGCTGGGTGAGGTTGAGGAAGTGATTCTAAGCCATGCAGATGTTTTGAATGCAGCAGCGGTAGTTATTGATGAGCAGCTTTGTGTATACTATACCGCCGCAAAAGAAATGGGACCGCAGGAACTTTCTGATTTTGCCGCAGAGAGCCTTGCTTACTATATGGTGCCAGATATCCTGATTCAGCTTGAGGAAATGCCGCTGACGGCAAATCAGAAAATAGACAAAAAATCCCTGCCGAAACCGGTGTTGAAGCAGGGCGATCATGAGGTGCCTAAAAATAAGATGCAACAAAAGATTTTTGATATCGCAGCATCCGTTACCAATAACAGCAACTTTGGCATAAACACGTCATTTTACCGTGCAGGGCTTACTTCTCTGGGGGCAATGAAATTAAATGTCCTGCTGGCAGAGGGATTCGGCATAGCGATAAAGACCAGCGATATCATCCAGTATAATACGGTGGCGCTTATGGAGGAATTTATCAGGAATGCAGAAGCGCCTGATGAAAGGGAAATCCGCGGCGTTTATCCTTTAACGGGTTCCCAGAAAGGGATTTTTGCGGAGTGTGCGAAGAATCCGGAAACAACGATTTATAATATACCGTTTTTGTTTACCCTTGACAACAGTATTGAGGAAGAGAAACTTGCCAGTGCAGTTGCCAGAACCATTCGGGCACATTCCTATATGACGGCGCGTTTTGGGATCAGTGAAGAGGGAGAAATGGTTCAAAAACCCTTTTCAGAAGATTTTGTGCCTGAGATTATAAGAACAACAGACAGTGAGTTTCAGAAGAACAGTCTTGTGAAGCCATTTCAATTAGAAGGGGGCAGGCTGTTTCGGATTACAATCTACCTGACTGAGACGAAGAAATATCTGTTTGTAGATTTTCACCACATCATGGCGGATGGAAATTCCTATGATATTTTTTTCAGGGACTTGAACCGCGCCTATATGGGTGAAGAACTGGCAGAGGAAGACTATACAGGTTTTGATGCGGCTGTTTCAGAGGAATATGCAGTGGAGAGAGGCGGTTATAAAAAGGCAGCTCTTTATTATGACAATATTTTTCAGGGGCTTGAAGGCGAGTCGCTTGCGATTTTTGACAAAAAAGAAGATACGCCCAGGAAAGGGCTGGCAGAATATAAAATGTCAGTTTCAGAAGAAGAGGCCCTTAAGCTCTGTGAAAGACTGGGAATTACGCCGAATACACTCTTTACCGGAGTTTTTGGAATCCTGATGTCCCGCTGGTCAAATGCAAAGGAATCGTTATTTGCGACCATCTATAATGGCAGGAATGATTCGAGGCTTGAAAATACGGTATGCATGCTTGTAAAAACGCTTCCTGTATATTGTAAATTTGATGATAAGACAACGGTGGTATCCTATATGGTTTCCTTGCAGGAACAGTTAATGAATTCCATGGCAAATGATATTTTCCCGTTTTCCGATATTGCTGCGAAATATGGGATTACTTCTGATTTGATTTTTGCATATCAGGCAGAACTTACAGACGATTATCCGATGGGAAATACCGTTGCTGTTGGTGAGGATTTGTCCCTTGACCTGCCCAAAGAGCCGCTGTTGCTCCAGGTTCGTCTCTATGACGGGGAGTATTATCTGACGGCTGAGTACCGCAGTGATTTGTATCAGGAAGAAACGGTTCAGAATATTATGGATTCTTACAATGCCGCTTTCAAATCCATATTCGGCTGCCGCAATGTATCCGATGTGACAATCCTTTCGGAGCAGCAGGAAAAAATCCTTGACAGTTTTAATGAGACAGAAGTGTCCTATGATGACAGCAAAACAGTTGTGGATATGTTTGAGGCTGCTGCTGCTAAATATCCCGCCAACACAGCCGTTGTATACGAAGATGTCAGATATACATACAGTGAGGTTGAAAAAATAACGCGTAATCTTGCGGGCGATCTTATCCGGAGGGGATTAACAACAGGCGACGTAGCTGCTGTGCTGATTCCGCGCTGTGAATATATGGCAATCTGTTCGATGGGTGTTGCCCGCAGCGGCTGTGCCTGCCAGCCCCTTGACCATACATATCCGCAGGACAGACTGCTTTTCATGCTGGAGGACAGTGGTGCGAAACTGTTGATTACGACGCAGAAGATGCGTGAATTGGTGTCTGGCTATACAGGACAGATATTGTATCTTGATGAGATACCAGACCTGCCGGAATATGCGGAAAAGCTGCCGTCTCCAAAGCCGGAGGATTTGTTTACGCTGCTTTACACATCAGGTTCGACAGGGGTGCCCAAGGGCTGTATGCTTGAGTATGGAAATATCACTGCATTCTGCACATGGTATCACAGACAATATCAGTTTGACAGTTCTGCCCGCCTGGCCGCCTATGCCTCCTATGGTTTTGACGCATCCATGATGGATATTTTTACGTCTCTCACGGCAGGCGCGCAGTTAAATATCATTGCCGAGGAAATACGCCTTGACCTTTTGGCGCTCTGTGATTATTTTGAAGAGAACCAGCTTACCCATTCCTTTATGACAACGCAGGTGGGACGCCAGTTCGCAATGGAAATAAAGAGTAAAACATTAAGACATCTCAGTACGGGTGGAGAAAAGCTGGTTCCTTTAAATCCGCCGGAGGGTATCAGGTTTTACAATGTTTATGGACCCACGGAATGCACGGTTTATACAACGATCTTTGAGATGGATCGGTATTATGATGATATTCCAATCGGGAAGCCGCTGGATAATCTGAAACTCTATATTGTTGATGATAAGGGACACCGCCTGCCGGCAGGGGCGTCCGGTGAGCTGCTCGTATCGGGAAGACAGGTATCGCGGGGGTACCTGAACCGTCCGGAGAAAACAAAAGAGGTGTATGCTGAAAATCCTTATACTGACCAGGAGGGATACGGGCGGATGTACCGCACAGGCGATGTGGTGCGTTACTTAAACGATGGAAATATTTCCTTTGTGGGCAGACGGGACGCCCAGGTAAAAATAAGAGGATTCCGGATTGAGCTTACGGAAGTGGAGGAAGTGATCCGGCGTTTTCCAGGGATAAAGGATGCCACAGTTGCCGCATTTGATGAGGAGGGCGGCGGTAAATACATCGCAGCGTATGTTGTGTCAGATGAACAGATTGATACAGGGAAGCTGAATGCTTTTATTATGGAAACAAAGCCGCCGTATATGGTACCGGCTGTAACGATGCAGATTGACCGGATTCCATTAAATCAGAATCAGAAGGTCAACAGGCGCGCTCTGCCAAAGCCGCAAAAGGCAGTGGAGGAGATGATTCCGCCGAAAAATGAAATGCAGCAGCGCATTTGTGACTGCATTGCAGAAGCGATTGGACACAGGGAGTTTGGTATCACTACGGATATTCAGCTTGCGGGACTGACTTCTATCAGCGCGATAAAACTGAATGTACTTCTGGCAAAGAAATTTGACGTGGCGATCAGGACAAATGATATCAGAGAAAATCCAACGGTCGTCCAGTTAGAAAGATTTCTTCTGGGAGCGGAAAAATCCGAAATACATGAAGTGCGGGAGGTGTATCCGCTTACCAACACGCAGGCAGGCATCTTTGTAGACTGTACGGCGAATATGGGAACAACGGTTTATAATATTCCATATTTGTTCCGGTTAAGTCCCAGGATAGATTTAATCCGGCTAAAAGAAGCAGTAGAGCAGACGGTGGAAGCGCATCCATATCTGAAAGTACAGATTTTTATGGATGAGGACGGTGAAATACGCCAGCGCAGGAATGATCATTTGGAATACGCCGCTGAAATTATTGACGGCATGGACAGGGAAAAACTGGTAAGGCCATTTCCGCTGTTTCACGAGCCGCTGTTCCGTTTTGAGATACACAGGACACATGAGGGAAGTTATCTGTTCCTTGACGTGCATCATCTGATTGCAGACGGTACCTCTCTTTCTGTTATTTTGTCGGATATCGACAGGGCGTATCAGGGCGAAGAGCTTACGACAGAGGTATATACTGCCTATGATGCAGCCCTTGACAACGAAAGGGCAGTCCAGGGAGAAAAGTATAAAAAAGCGGAAGAATTTTACGCCGCTGTATTGAAAGACTGCAGCTCGGATACCAGTCTTTATCCTGACAAAAATGGAGAGGCGCCGGGCGTTGGGAATTTGTGCAGAAAGAGCCATGTCATCAGCAAAGAAGCTGTGCAGGCGGTCTGTGAGAAATATGGTATAACAGAGAATGTATTTTTCACAGGCGTATTTGGAGCAGCGCTGGCAAGATACCATTTTGCCCCCAAAAGTGTATTTACAACCATCTATCATGGCAGAAATGACTCACGTCTTTCTGATACAGTCGGTATGTTTGTCAAAACATTGCCTGTAGTGTGTGATACAACGAAAAATACGGAAGATTATTTTGTGACAATTAAAAACCAGCTTATGGGAATGATGGATCACGATATTTATCCGTTCCAGGAAATCAGCCGCAATTTCCATATTAAGCCTGATACGATGTTTGTGTATCAGGGCGGGAATTTTGCATTTACGAAAATCTGCGGAGAGGATGCAGAAGAAAGCCCTCTTGGCTTAAATGCGGCAAAGGAGCCGATCTCGCTTATGATGAGCATTGAAAACGGCGCATACATCTATGAACTGGAATACAGAAGTGATTTGTTTGAAAAGGAGACGGCAGAGTATCTGATAGAAAACCTTGAAATCACCACAAGGGCTTTCCTTGATGGAAAGGAACCGTCAGAGATACGCCTTCTGTTCGATGAACAGGATAAGATGGTAAATACGCCGCAGTATACGGGGAAGACTTTTATCGACCTGTTCCGGGAAGCTGTGTCAAAATATCCGGACAATACTGCCGTAAAAGATGAGAACGGTACAATCACATATGCAGAGCTTGACGCAGTCTCGGAGTATATAGCTGATAAACTGAAAAATAATGGTTTTGGACGGGAAAATGTTGCCGGAATTTTGTGCGGCAGGACAAGGGAATTTGTGGAGGCGTTTGTAGGAATTATGAAAGCGGGAGGCGCATATGTTCCCCTTGATCCGGAATATCCGCAGGAGAGAATTGAATATATGCTCTCTGACAGCGGCAGTGAAAATCTTCTTCTTATGAGGAAATATCAACCGCTGACAGAGGGGTATGACAAGAATGTAATTTACCTTGACGAGATAGAAAAAGACGGACTTGGCTTTACAGAAAAGACGGATTTGACGCCGCCGCTTCCGGAGAATCTGGCATATATGATTTACACTTCCGGTTCCACAGGAAAACCAAAGGGCGTTATGCTGGAACACCGCAACCTTATGACATTAATTGAGCATACAGTCACTTTCCATAAGACGGTTCCGGAGGATATGTACGGTGAATTTTCTTCTTTCTGCTTTGACGCTTCGGTACATGACCTGTTTATGCCTTTGGCGGTGGGAGCCTCCCTTTATATTTTCCCGGAAAGTGTCAGGAAGGATGCTGTCGCTGTCTGCCGTACCTTTGAAAACGAGCCGATTACGGTAGCGACCATGCCGACGCAGATGGGTGAGCTTGTGGCGGAAACTCTGACAGGGGATTGCGCTTTAAGGATTCTCACCCTGGGAGGCGAAAAGTTTAAGCGCTACTATGACAGGAAGTACATGATGGTAAATGGCTATGGGCCTACGGAAAATACCGTTTCCTCCACAGAGTTTGTGGTTGACAAGGAATATAAAACGATTCCCATTGGCAAATCACAGCTCAATGTAAGGAGTTACATCGTAGATGAGAATTTAAAGCGCGTACCTGTGGGAGCGCCAGGGGAGCTTTGCGTGGCAGGGCGGCAGGTGGCAAGAGGCTACCATAATCTGCCGGAAAAAACAGCGTCCGTATTTGTGCCAAATCCTTTTGCCACATGCAAGGATGAGGAAAGGCTGTATCATACAGGCGATATGGTACGTATGAAAGGCGACGGAAATATTGAATATATCGGGCGGATTGACTCACAGATTAAGATTAATGGATTCCGCGTGGAACCTGGCGAAATCGAGGGGGCACTCCTGAAACGTGACGGCGTTTGTGAGGCGGCGGCAATTCCTGTGGACCAGAGCGGCGTAACATATATTGCGGTTTATTATACCGGGGCAGAGTATAAAGAGGAGGACTGGAAAGCATTTTTAAGTCCATTGCTTCCGGAATACATGGTGCCTGCGTTCTATACGCATCTGGACAAAATGCCTGTTACGCCTGGAGGAAAGATTGATAAGCATGCTTTGCCAAAGCCTGCCATTATGGAAGAGCGCACCAATTATGCCGCGCCTCAGACGGGAGCGCAGATAAAACTGTGTAAGCTGTTTGAAAAGGCATTAGGGCGGGAAAAAGTAGGAATTGATGATGATTTCTTTGCGATTGGCGGTACTTCCCTTGCCGCTTCCAAGGTTGCAGTCATGTGCCTGAATGAGAAGATTCCTCTGGTATATGCAGATATTTTCAAATATCCTACGGTGCGCGCGCTTGCCAGGGCATTATATGGAGATGAGGTGCAGAAGGAAAATACAGATGAATTTGCAAATTATTCCTACAATGCAATTGATACGTTGATTGCTGCAAATAACAGGCAGAACGCTGACTGTGCGGAGAAAAAGGAATTAGGCGATATCCTGATTACGGGTGCAACAGGCTTTTTGGGGATTCATGTGTTAAAAGAATTTCTTGACAATTATGATGGCAAGGCATATTGTATGGTGCGCAAAGGCAGATATGAGTCAGGTGAGCGGCGTCTGATGAATATGCTGATGTATTATTTTGACTTGCCATATACCGAATTGTTTGGCGGCAGGATTATCTGCATTGACAGCGACATAACGGACAGGAAAGAGGTAGACAGGTTAAAAGACGTACCTTTTACCACATTGATCAACTGCGCTGCCTGCGTCAAACATTTTGCAGCGGGTGAGATGTTAGAAAAAATCAATGTAACAGGCGTCAGATATCTGATAGATCTCTGTTCATCAGCAAATAGAAGGCTTATACAGATTTCAACCATATCAGTAGGCGGCGAGGGTATGGACGGCACGCCGCCGATGGAGCGAATATTTGCTGAAAATGATCTGTATTTTGGCCAGAGGATTGCCAATGAGTATATACGCACGAAGTTCCTTGCAGAACGTGCCGTGCTCGAAGCGGCTGCAAAAGGTCTTGATGCGAAAGTAATCCGTGTCGGCAATCTTATGAGCCGCCACAGAGATGGGGAGTTCCAGATTAACTTTATCACGAACGGTTTTCTAAGGAGTTTGCGTGGGTACGTTGCAGTTGGCGCATTTCCAATGGACAGCATGAATGAAAGCGCTGAATTTTCCCCAATTGATGAAACAGCGGCGGCAGTGCTCTGTCTTGCGGGAACAGACAGCAGGTTTACGGTATTCCATGCCTGCAACAACCACAGGATTTTTATGAGTGATGTGATATATGAAATGCGTGAGAGGGGCTTTGACATTAAAATCATGCCTGGAGATCAGTTCATTGAGACGGTCAATGCGTATGCGGCAGAACATGAAACAAGTGATGCGGTATCGGGGCTTATAGCTTATACTTCTCATGATGATGAGGAACTTTACACGATTGATTATGATAATGCCTTTACAACAGAAGTGCTTTACCGTTTGGGATTCAAATGGAATATAACGGATAACAGATACCTTGCGAATGCAATGAAAGCTCTGGAGGGGCTGAACTTTTTTGAGGATGAATCTTCAGATACGCTTTAATACTACGAAAATTTTATGCTGATTTTATATGGAGGAGACAAAGTGACGATTACAAAAACAATGGAAAATAACAAAGCCATTCTCTCGGTCGAGGGATGGCTGGACACAAATTCAGCGCCAGAGCTGGGCAGGGAAATTGAGGCGCTTTCTGATATAGAGAGCCTGATACTTGATTTTGATAAACTGGAATATATTGCATCGGCGGGGCTTCGTATCGTTCTGTTAGCATATAAGAAACTGAAAAGTATAAATGGAACGTTTTCTGTTATCCATGTAAGCAGCGAAGTGATGGATGTATTTAAGCTGACTGGATTTGACCAGAATTTTGATATACAGACAAAATAGGAGGAAAACATTATGATTATTACTAAGACAACGGATGGGACATCATTGACGCTTGTGCTGGAGGGAAGGCTTGATACGATGACGGCGCCTCAGCTGGAGTCAGAGCTGAGAGATAGTATTGAAGGCATAGATAAGCTGTTTTTAGACTTTGCATCATTGGAATATATATCATCGGCAGGATTAAGGATACTGCTTTCAACGCAGAAAATAATGAATAAGCAGGGCAGCATGGTAATAAGAAATGCAAATGAAGGCGTGATGGATATATTTGATATTACAGGATTTGCTGATATTCTGACAATTGAGTGATGGTTTCTGCTGATATTTTCTGACCGGATTGAAAATATTCTTTGGATAAAAAAGAAGTTTCCATAGACGAAAGTAACAGTGGTTATATCAGTATCAGAAATTACAGCAGAGTAATATAGTTTTCTGTTTTTAAAGTGTCTGAAGAATAACATCTTCAGGCACTTTTTGAATCATAGAATCAGGGTTTCAAAAGGTCTGAATTTCCTTAGCCGGTTATTTTTTCTCATTTTTGGTTTTACACAACCATGGCAGAGACTGGTTATAAGACAGGCGGCTATCCTAATAAAATGATATCAGGGCAAAATGGTTTTGCCCTGGCATCTTATGGGAAATGGAAAGGAGTGGCGCTTCAGTGACAATGGAACAGTTATCTGAATTACAGAAAATTCCTATCATGGAACTTAGGCGGGAAGAACTGTCGGACGCAGATGAGGTGGTAATAGATACCTCAAAAAGTCTGAACCAGCGGGTACAGTCCTTTTTCAGGCAGATGAAGAATCCATTTGCGCAGAATGTAGGGGAATATATATTACAGATTGGATATGCGAAAGACGCGCAGGAAACATTGGATGACCGTATGGTGCAGCTTGTCAGAAAGCAGACTGCCATCAGCTGACGAATCATAAATCAGGAGGAATACAGAGTGAAAGCAAAAGATTTTTATAACGTGGCAGTTTATCTCCGCCTGAGCCGGGATGATGAATCGGATGGCAGCACAGAGGCGCCCTTTGGGCATACCTCTATGCCATGGGGCGCGAGAGTGGAAAGCAACAGCATCCGTTCCCAAAGGGATATGATACGTTCCTATATCCGAAAGCAGGACGACATGGAGATTTATGATATCTACGTGGATGATGGATGGTCGGGGGCAAATTTTGACAGGCCGTCTTTTAAGCGGATGATGGAAGATATTGAGGCTGGACGCGTTGACTGTGTGATAGTAAAGGATTTATCCAGATTTGGACGGGATTATATTGAAGCCGGGCGGTTGATTCAGAAAACATTCCCGGCTTTTTCTGTGCGCTTTATAGCACTGAACGATAATTTTGATTCGCTGACGGCGGATTTTAATGAGAGAGCTTTAGTGCTTCCGGTCAAGAACTTTGTCAATGATGCGTATTGCAGCGATATTTCCAAAAAGGTCAGGAGCCATCAACAGGCCAGGAGGGAAAAAGGGGATTTTATTGGCGCTTTTGCCGTGTATGGCTACCGTAAGGATCCGGAGAATATTAACCAACTGCTTGTGGATAAATATGCCGCCAGTATTGTAAAGAAGATATTTGCATGGAAAATCGCAGGCTTAAGCAGCCTTGCCATAGCGGAAAAACTCAACGGGATGGGAATCCTTTCCCCGATGGAATATAAGAAGTCGCAGGGGGAGAAATTCTCCACCGGGTTTGTTACCCATGTAAAAGCGAAATGGTCGGCGGTGGCAGTCAGGCGGATCTTAACGAATGAACTGTACACGGGAATGATGGTGCAGGGAAAAAACGAAAAGGTCAGCCACAAAGTGAAACGCTCGGTAGAAAAGCCAAAGGAGGAATGGGTGCGCGTACCGGATACCCATGAGGCGGTGGTATCAGCAGAGGATTTTGAAATGGTACAGAAACTGCTTGCAGTAGATACAAGGTCTTCTGCCGGGAAAGCCGGGTGCCATATGTTTGCAGGATTTCTCTGCTGTGGGGACTGCGGGGAGCCGATGATACGGCGGGTAAACCGTTATAAGGGAAGGTCAAAGGTTTATTTTATCTGTCCTACCAGAAACAGGGGACTTGGCTGCACAAGGCACAGCATCCCGGAGGAAGAACTGAAGCGTCTTGTTCTGACAGGACTTAAGCAGCAGCTCGCACTGTTTTTGGATAAGAGTCATGTGCTGGCCCGGATTGAAACAATGGAAGTTCCTTTTGATGAGGTGGCGGCTTTTGATAAAGAAATTCGGAAACTTTATCAGGAACAGGAAAAGTATGTCTCCCTGCGCAGAGGGCTGTATGAGGATTTGAAACAGGGAATCATCACGGAGGAAGATTTCCGGAATTTCCGGCAGATTTATGAAACACAGTATCAGGCGGCGGAGGCTGCCATAGGGCAGCAGGAGGAGGCATTAAAGGTATTATTTAAGGCAGGGGTGTCTGCAGGGGCAAATCTGGAAAAGATGAAATCCACTTTGGAGATTACGGAATTAAGCCGGGATATTCTTGTGACATTTGTGAGCCGCATTCTTGTGTATGAGGATAAACGGGTATTTTTGGAACTCCGGGTAAAAGACATGTTTGCAAAGATTCTGATGCTGGCAGATTATGATTGTGAATAAAGAGAATGGAGGTATCGCAGTATGCCACGGATTTCAAAAAGGAAAAAGACAGGGCCGGTTCCTCTTTACAGGCGTTTCCATGTGGGGGTTTATGCAAGGCTTTCTGTTGATGGGTCAAAGGATTGCGGACAGGAGGATACTCTGCAGGCCCGGAAGAATGAGTCCATTAATACGCAGGTTACAATGGCAAAGCAGTACCTGAAGGAACACCCGGAAATGGAACTTTATGACTGTTATACGGATCTGGGCAGGACTGGAACCAATTTCAGGCGGGAAGGCTTTGAGCGCATGATGCAGGATGTGCGAAAGAAACGCATTGACTGTGTGATTGTCAAGGATTTATCCCGTTTCGGCAGGAATCATATAGAAGCGGGGAATTATATCCAGAAGATTTTTCCTTTTATGGGCGTCCGCTTTATTGCCCTTGCAGATGGGATTGATACATTCGCGGAAAAATCCGATGCGGATGAAATGGCGCTGAACCTTAAAAACCTTCTGAATGAAATGTATGCCATGGATATTGCCGAAAAGGTAAAGTCCGGCAAGCGCAGCCGTCAGGAACAGGGGAGTTATACCGGGGGCGTCCCGCCTTATGGTTACCGGGCGGAATGGATGGATGGGAAGAAATGCCTTTTGGCCTGTCCGGAGACGTCAGGGATTGTCAGGGATATTTATGGGATGTATTTATCCGGTAAAAATATGGGGCAGATTGCCGGGAAACTGTATGAAAGGGGGATACACAGGCCGGGGATTTATAAAAAGACGGGGCATGTGTACCGGCAGGAGGGGGAGGTTTTAGAGCAATGGAGTGCTGCGACAGTCAGACTCATTCTGACAAACCCGGTCTATATGGGCTGTCTGGTGCAGGGGATAACCTGTGGGAAACAGTATAAAATCAGGAACCGCCATGATGTGGACAGCGGGGATTACAGCATGAAATGGGGAAGCCATGAGCCCCTTGTCAGTGAGGATGTGTTTTTCCAGGTGGCTGCCATGTTTGAAAAGTCGGCAGCAAAGTATTGTAATAGTGACGGTTTTTCTAAAAGGACACCTCCCAAGGAGGATATTTATGCTGGGGTGCTGTTCTGTGGGGACTGTGGAAAGCGAATGGCAAGGGTGGCAAATGCAAAAGAGTTCAGTTCCGGCCATAGGGTACGGTATTATGGGTATTACTGCCCGTCTTCCCGCAGAATGGATGATTTGCAGTGCCCTTCCAGGAGTATTGGTATGAGTGTATTGGATGGACTGGTAAAAACAGCGCTGCATCAGGAGTTTGCCCTTTCAGATCTGCGTCCGGGCAGGCTGGTAAAGGAGTATGAAAGGCAGGCAGAGGAACAAAAAGAAAAAATCAGGCAGGAAATTGTTTCCTGTGGGAAACAGCAGGAATACGGGAAAAAGAGGGGGAGCGAACTGTATCTGAAATACCGTGAGGGCAGCCTGTCACTGGAGGAATTTCAGCAGATGAAAAAGGAACAGGATGGATGCCTCTGTGAAATGGCAGGAAGGAAAGAGGAGCTGCAGCACAGGTTAGACGCCATGGAGCGTGAGATAGCGGAAAAAGGAAAGTTCCTGCGTAACTTAATGAAATGTAATGAAAAGACGAAGCTGACAAAGGATATCATACATACGCTGGTCCGCCGGATTGATGTGTTTGCCGATCATCGGGTAAAAATCACGTTTGCTTTTTGTATGAATGAATTATTATATGCTGATGAAAATGGCAAATCGGGGAAAGAGGGCGCACAGCATGAGTAAAAAGAGGGAAGGAATCAGACAGACGGATAAGGAAAAGGCTGTAACACATGCAATCCGCATTGCCATCTATATGCGCCTTTCCAAAACAGATGAAACCATGCGGGAGGAAAGTAACAGTATTTCCATGCAGCGTATTCTGATAAGGAAGTATATAGCATCCCGTTTTACAGAATGTGAGGTTATGGAATACCAGGATGACGGATTTTCGGGGACGAATTTCAACCGCCCGGGGGTGCAGCGTCTTTTGGAGGATGCCAGAAATGAGAAGTTTGATTGCGTGGTGGTAAAAGATTTGTCCCGCTTTGGCAGGGATTATATGGAAGTGGGCTCTTATCTGGAGCAAATATTTCCTTTTTTGGGAATCCGCTTTATTTCCATTAACGACCATTACGACAGCGGCAGTATGCAGGGAAATGCCGCCGATTTGGATGTGAATTTCAAAAATCTGCTCTATGACCTGTACAGCAGGGATTTATCGCAGAAAGTGAAGACTTCGCTGCGGGCAAGAAAGGAAAGCGGACTGTATGTTAGCGCCAATGCCCCGTTTGGCTATGAAAAAGCCCCGGATGACAGGCATATGCTTGTTATCTGCGAGGAGGAAGCGGCGGTGGTGCGGGAAATTTTTTCCCTTGCCCTGCAGGGGATGACGTCTTCTCAGACAGCAAAGAAATTAAATTTGGAAAAGGTTCCTGCTCCGGTGGAGTTTAAGATCAGGAAAGGCACAACTTCCCGCAAGCCAAAGGGGGATAAGTTTTACTGGAGCAGCAGTACGATATGCAGTATCTTACGGAATCCGGTATATGCCGGGGATGCGGTGTATGGCAAGACAGAGAGGGAACAGGTGGGAGGCCGCAATGTCCTGAAGACAAGGGCAGAGTGGAAGGTGACAGGAAACCACCATGCCCCCATCATTGCCAGGGAAGATTTTGAGAAAGTCCAGGAAAGCAGGAGGAAAAGCTGCAAAAAAGAACGGAGAAGCAGGCATCCGTTGATTGGCAGGGCAGTGTGTGGATGCTGCAGACGCAACCTGAGTATAAAGGAGGGGCTTAATCCCTATTTTACCTGTCATAACCGGTATGTGACCGGATTGGGGGCATGTGTCGGCAAAGTGAATGCCATGTTTTTGGAGCAGGTAGTTTTGTTTCGGCTGGAGGAATATCTGAAAGGGCAGAACCTTACCGCAGAAGTTTCCCAAAAGGTTAAGGATGATTTGGCAGGAAAACGTGACGAACTGCTGTTGGATTTGAGACAGGCGGAATGGGAGTATGACAGGTTAAAGAAGCCGCACTGTGAGAGTTGCCGGTTATATTCTCAGGGAGGGCAGACAGAGGTAATGGAGAAGTATATTGACAGTATAGTGGTTTTTAATGAAAAAGAAATAGAAATCAGGTGGAAAATGTAAGAAGGGTTTACATGCAAACCTTTCTCACACTGGAAGAATGTAAAACCGCCATTCTTCACCCAAATAGTCTGCTTTGCAATGGTTTAACATGGCGGATGGGATTTCGTGGCAATTAGCTGACAGAAGGTATGCAAAAAGGTGATTGTCCGCCAGGCGAACCGCTAAAACGGGGAAGTTTCGAAATGAAGAAGTAAAAAATTTTTCTGCAACTATTTGACACAAGAGGGAATTGATTACAGTCATCCGGATTTTCGAAATGAGGATGGCAGTACCAGGATTCTGGCCCTGTATGACGAAACGCTGGACAGAGAATTTACTGCAGAAGAAATTAATCGGGCCCTGGAAAGTTCCGATGAACGGGAGCGGTTCCGTATGGTGCCCAGCCGGGACACTTCCGGGCACGGCACCCATGTGGCAGGGATTGCCGCCGGAAACGGGCGGGCTTCCGGCGGAGTGAACCGGGGCGTGGCTTACGAAAGTCCTCTGCTGGTTGTAAAACTGGGAACTCAGGAACCAAATGGATTTCCAAGAACTACTCAGCTTATGCGGGGCCTTGACTATGTGGTGCAAAAATCCCTGGAATACCAGATGCCCATGGCAGTTAATATCAGTTTTGGAAATACTTATGGCTCCCACAGCGGGACAGCGCTGCTGGAAAGCTATATCAATGATATTTCCAATTACTGGAAGACCAGTATTTCCATTGGAACCGGTAACGAAGGAGCTGCCAGGGGACATACCTCCGGGATTTTGCAGCAGGGACAGGAACAGGAGATTGAGCTGGGGGTGGGAGAGTATGAAAGTACCATCAATCTGCAGCTCTGGAAATCCTATGCAGATCAGTATGATGTGGTTCTGATTCATCCTTCCGGGATTCGTATCGGCCCCATACGTCAGGTTCAGGGACCTCAGCGTTTTGTTCTGGGAGAGACGGAACTGCTGATTTATTATGGAGAACCCAGTCCCTATAATCTTTATCAGGAAATTTATATGGATTTTCTTCCCAGGAGTGATTACATTGACGGGGGAATCTGGAAAATCCGGCTGGTGCCGGAGCGGATTGTCCGGGGAAATTATGACCTGTGGCTGCCGGGACAGACTGTGCTGAATCAGGGCACCGGATTTCTGTATCCGGTAGAAGAAACCACCCTGACCATTCCCTCCACAGCGGAAAAAGTCATCTCAGTGGGGGCCTATGACTCCAGGTATAATCAGCTTGCGGATTTCTCCGGCCGGGGATTTACCAGACAGACCAATCAGATAAAACCGGATCTGGCAGCCCCCGGCGTGGATATCCGCTCTGCAGCTCCGGGAGGCGGATATGCGGTGCGCAGCGGAACCTCCATGGCTACGCCTTTTGTGACCGGGAGCGCAGCGCTTTTGATGCAGTGGGGGATTGTGGAGGGGAATGATCCCTATCTGTATGGGGAAAAAGTGAAAGCATATCTGATTCGGGGGGCCAGGCATCTGCCTGTTTTGCAGGAGTATCCCAATCCGCAGCTGGGCTGGGGAACTCTTTGTTTGAGAGACAGTGTGCCGGGGTGAGGTGACGGGTAAAGGATTTGAAGCTAAGAATGGAAAGGAAGTATCATGTGAGGCAATGGTGCTTCCTTTTCCCGTTTTCAGGAGTAAAAGGAAAGATATCGTGTTTGCGTGGTTTTTATGGCAGGGAAAATCAGTATGGATGATTTGAACTGTATTTTTAGAAAATATGGAATTTCTTAACAGAAAACAACCTGGCAATAATTTCCCATTAATTTTTGCCGGGCTTAACAGCTATTTCCTATCAGCACAACGAAAGTATGCGGAAAGGAGGAAGGAGTTAGGGTGATATTTATAAAAAAATTATCTGAAAATGATAGTACGATTGTATTCACGAATCCAGAAAAACATTTATAGATGAGAATTTAGGACTTATGCCTTTAGTAGCTCCTTATATTGCTGAACAAAATAGAAAGATTCATGAGATAAAGTTATGGGTAATAAATCTAAAATGATGGCAATTTTTGATAAGGATTCAGCAGGTGGGGAAGCATTTCAGGAAATAAAGAATAATAATTTGTATTTCAATCCAAAGGTTAGTGTAAAGGTAATGCAATTAGAACTGTCAAAAGATATTATTGAGTTATATAGAGCAAAGCTACATATACCTATTGAGATTGAACAGCTTTTATCTCCATAAATATGGAAAAAGGCTATTGAGAAAAAGTATGTTACGCCAAGAACAGCGGTTGAGTTATTAAATGCATACAAAGGCCAACAACCACGGGATAAGTCAATAGATTCCATATTAGAAGCAAAAATTAATGATTTTGAGGTTAGAAAAACTATCGCAAGTTACAATCCCCACCAGATAAGAAAATGAATTTTTGTAAGATGGTTGAGCGAATATATCAAAAAAAAGTATAAAAGATATTTTTATGAGTTTTAACAATACAATTTCAAAGATAGAGCAGTTTTTTATCTAAGGAAGTGGGATTAGAATGGTATAAACCGTAGTGATATTTAAAATAGTTTTCCAATTCATGAATGAAACCAGATAAGGAGAAACTCAAAAATTATATTTAGGACAGCAGACACGACAAGATGGAGTGAATATCTTATTTGGAGGAATTACAAAATGGCAAAATCATTATTTGAGGAACTGGGTGGCAAATACGAGCGGCATGGCGATTATTTAATACCGTGTTTGTCTGTACCCGCCGAAGAAGAACAGCCCATAGGCATATGGGGACAGCGGCATATGAACTATCTGAAGCAGTACCATAAGGTTACATACACTAATCTTCTTACAAGCGGCATGCTCAACGCCTATCTTGTTGATGTAGACAGGCAGGCACAGGAACGCTCCCACAGGCTCATAGAGGGCATGAAACAGACACAAGACATAACAGAACAGCTAAAGGCTGAAAATGCCTTAGAATGGACAGGAAAAATGAATAACATAAGAGTTTGTGCGAGGGATATTGTATATGATGAAATCATTTACGCATAGACAGCAAGGCGACAGAGGGGAAAAGCTCTGTCGCTTTTCTTTTCGGGAAGCATCTGATTTAATAGTGATTTTTTTCTGAATATATTGACATGGCAGTAATGAGTTACTATGCTATTCGGCAGGAACTTGTTCCTACTAAATACGGTGGCAAAAATAGATGAAAATGGACAAACTTTTTGAAGAATACGACTGTGATACCGAACACAGAGTACAAGCGATATTTTCAAGTATCTTTATACTACAAAATCGTATGCAGACAGCGGGTGAAAAACTTCAAACGGAAATATCCCTGAAGCAATGGTTATTACTTGTAATGACAACTTGCTGTCCAGAGCCACGAACATGAACAAATATCAGAAACCTTATGGGCTGTTCCAGACAGAATATAAAAAAATTAGCTTTAACTCTTGAAAAGAAAGGATTTGTCCGTTTGCTATTAGGGGAAATAATTCTGTCCGTATTGAGCTAACTGGATAAAGCAGGTCAATATGCCGAAGAAATAGGAGAACGCCATTCACAGTTTTTGAAGTTGCTATTTACAGATTTCAACGAGGACGAAATAGATTTGCCTATTTTCTTTATGTTAAATTATTTGCTGGCATAGAGCGGGTAGAAAAATATGCGGTGAAATTAGGCTAATGAACATTGGGAATGGGTAAACGTTTTTCATCATCACGCATAATTTGATTGCCGCAAACCGATTTAAGGATTATTTAATAACTTCTATGCTACAATCGAATCACAAAGCGAAAGGAGCAGCGGAAATGTATTTACAAATACTGAAAAAAGACCTTAAGCGCAAAAGGGCGATGAACGTGATATTGCTGGTATTTATTATACTCGCGTCGATGTTCATGTCCTCAGGCGTGAGCAACATCATCACCGTGACGACTGCGCTGGACAGCTATTTTGAAATGGCGGACGTGCCCGATTACTTCGCGATGAGCGAAAACAAATCTAACCACAAGGATATTTGCAGGACGCTTGAAAACGCCTCCGCGATAGACGAGTTCCGTATCGAGGAGTTTGTCTCGATGTCCCAGTCCAATATTACGCGGGCCGACGAACCGCTTAACGCTTCCAACCTCAGTCAGAAATTAGTATTACAGAGCGACAGAAGTTTGGGGATAAATTATTTTCTGGACGACGAAAGTATTCTTAAAAGCGTACCAAAAGGGAAAATTTATGCTGCCCGTTTCACAGAGAAAAACATGGGACTTAAGGCAGGTGACAAAATTACTGTTGAAATAGAGGGCGTAAGCCGTGAATTTACCTTTGCGGGAGGCTTCAAGGATGCTGTCCTCGGTTCGGAATTGATGGGCATTAAAAGGTTTATTATAAACAGCGAGGACTTTGACGAATATATGTCCAACGAGACGATAAAAAACATGTACGGCGGAAAATTCATGAGCATACACACCGACGACCTTGACAAGACTCTGTCCCAGATAGCGGATATATCCGACAGCTTTACTATTGCGAACGGCACGGAGATACTGGATCAAGCCTATATTTTTGATATGATAATCATGGGTCTTATCCTTGCGGTGAGCATTATTCTTATAATCATATCCTTTGCGGTGCTGCGGTTTACCATAGCCTTTACCCTCTCCGAGGAATTCCGCGAGATAGGCGTTATGAAAGCAATAGGCATACGGAACATAAAAATTCGGGGATTGTACCTTACAAAATACTTTGCTATTTCCGTTGTCGGCGCGGGCATTGGCTTGATACTCAGCTACCCGTTCGGAAAAATGCTTATAAATTATTCCTCAGAGTCTATTATAATAGACATCAGCAATAACGGTTTTGTCAATGCTGCCTGCGCGGTTCTGGTAGCGGCTGTCATTCTCCTGTTCTGTCTCGGCTGTACGGGCAGGGTGAGCAAAATGTCCCCGATCGATGCTGTAAGAAACGGGCAGACGGGGGAACGCTTCCGCAAAAAGAGCGTTATGAGCCTTGGAAGATCGCGGCTTGGCACGACGGCTTTCCTTGCCGCAAACGATATTGTAAGCAGTCCCAAACGCTACGCTGTCATTACCTTTACGTTTTTTCTGTGTATGTCGCTGCTGATCATGCTTTCCAATGTCACGGCATCTCTTAAAAGCGGAAAGCTGCTGAAATATTTTGGGATGGCGGACTGCCACGCCGTTACGGACATCGGCGACGAAGCTATGAAATTTATGGCTGAGGACGGACATGAAAGGGTTGAAAAATATCTTGAGGACATGGAGCAGACCCTTGCGGAAAACGGTATGCCCGCGGAATGTATGACGGAATATTATATTTATACGATGATAAGATACGGCGAATATGAAAGCAAGACAGCTATACTTCAGGGTACGGGAACAACAATGGATATGTACGAATATTTAGAGGGTACTCCTCCCCAAAACAGCGGCGAAATTGCAGTGACGACCCTTTTGGCAAAAAAGCTGGGTGCGGAAATAGGCGATACCGTTACCTTGTCCTACCCAACAGGTGAAACGGCGGAGTTCATCATAACCGCTCTGTATCAGTCAATGGTCAATCAGGGCATATCCGTAAGGGTTCATACCGACTGCGATATAAACTATATCGCAGCAAGCGGCTCCCCCGGTACACAGATAAAATTTACCGACGGCCCCGACGATAAGGAAGTATTAAGCAGAATTGAAAAGATCAAGGAGCTTTATCCTAAGTTTTCAAGCGTTAAAACAGCGGGCGAAACCGTAAAGGACAACACCGGAGTCGGCGACGCCATAGACGCGGTTAAAAAAATGTCCGCCGTCCTTACGGTAATTTTAGCTGCGCTTATAACCGTGCTTATGGAGCGTTCCTTTATCGCAAAGGAGCAGGCGGAGATCGCCCTTATGAAAGCCATTGGCATCAGGAATGCCAAAATATACGGACAGTACACGTTAAGATTTTTCATTGCGGTGGCGGCGGCTGTACTTCTTGCGGAGCTTTTGGGTATGCCCCTTACAAAGCTTTGCTTCGATCCTGTTTTCAGGATAATGGGGCTTGAAATGGGAGTAGAATATATGCAAAACCCTGTGGAGATATACGCAGTATTCCCCGTTATCGTCCTTACCGCCACAGCCGTAAGCGCGTTTTTGACCTCTCTATACACAAGAAAAATCAAATCCTCTGATACGGCAAGCATTGAATAATGAAAGGAAGAAGCAATTATGAATATTCTCGAAGTAAAAGACCTCTGCAAAACGTATATCGTAAACAAGCGGCAGAACAACGTACTGAAAAACATAAATTTTGCGATTGGCGAAGGAGAAATGGTCGCTGTTATGGGACCGTCTGGCTCTGGAAAATCCACGTTACTGTACGCAGTTTCGGGCATGGATGATGTTACCGCAGGAGATGTGAATTTCTGTGGAAAAAATATTGCAGGGATGGGCGAAAGAGAACTTGCAGACCTGCGCCTTGACGAAATGGGTTTTATCTTTCAGCAAATGTATATGCTGAAAAACCTTACCATATTGGATAATATCATACTTCCTGCAACGCAATCCAAAAAGCAGCGTGAACCCCGCAGGGAAACGGCGCGGCGCGGCCAGGATTTCATGCGCAGGCTCGGCATTATCGACATTGCCGACAACGACATCAACGAGGTTTCGGGCGGTCAGCTTCAGCGGGCGTGTATCTGCCGCAGTATGATGAACAATCCGAAAATGATTTTTGCTGACGAGCCGACAGGGGCTTTGAACCGCGCTTCCTCCGATGAGGTAATGGAAGAGCTTGTAAAATTAAATTCTGAGGGAACAACAATCATGCTCGTTACTCACGATGTTA
>OFGP01000922.1_pt1 | contig 24821 bp, 17 predicted proteins | sample 1521781 | NCBI WGS metagenome assembly OFGP01 (sample SAMEA3504113, study PRJEB24116) | mouse gut metagenome | biome: mouse gut; feature: mouse-associated habitat; material: faeces | place: Denmark | collected 2011
GTCTCCTCACGGGCGTGGAGCTCGAAATCCCGGTACATGGCGCCGCGGGCCATGGACTCGTCGAAGTCCACCAGGTGGCCGTCGAACTCGGGGCCGTCCACGCAGGCGAACTTGGTCTCGCCGCCCACGGTGAGGCGGCAGCCGCCGCACATGCCGGTGCCGTCGATCATGATGGGGTTCATGCTGACCACCGTGGGGATATTGTACTCCTTGGTCAGCAGGCACACGAACTTCATCATGATGACCGGCCCGATGGCGATGACGCGATCGTACTTCGCGCCGGCCTCGATCTGCTCCTTGAGCAGGTCGGTGACCAGAGCCTTCTTGCCGTAGGAGCCGTCGTCGGTGCCGATGATGAGGTTGGTGCTGGCGGCCTCAAACTCCTCCTTGAGGATGATGAGGTCCTTGTTGCGGAAGCCCACGATCAGGTCCACGTGGCACCCGTCGTCATGGAGCTTCTTGGCCACGGGGTAGGCGATGGCGGTGCCCACGCCGCCGCCGATGACGGCCACGCGCTTGAGGCCCGCCGTCTCGGTGGCCTTGCCCAGGGGGCCCACGAAGTCCTGGATGTACTCGCCCTGCTCCTTGTGGTTGAGCTTCTCCGTAGTAGCGCCTACGAGCTGGAAGATGATGGTGACGGTGCCCTTCTCCCGGTCATAGGCGGCGATGGTCAGGGGGATGCGCTCGCCGTCGGCGTCCACCCGAAGGATGATGAACTGGCCGGGCTCGCACTTCCGGGCCACGGCGGGGGCTTCAATCTCCATCAGGGTTACGGTGGGGTTCAATACCCGTTTTTTTACGATCCGATACATAGTGTGTCCTCTTTCCACTTAGATTCGGCTGCTGTTTTTCCGCACGCCCGCCAGAGCGTACAGTGTTATTCTACCACAGCCTGTCCGCCGCGTCAATTTCATTTCCGGATATTTGCGTGGTTTTTTGCTGCAGGAGTACAATAGAAGGCTTCTCGCAGTCTCCCTGATCTGCCTCATAGGCAGACTGCCAAAAAATGCTTTGCCTCTTTTTGATGCGCAGGGACTCCCGCCGATAAAACCAGCGGGAGCCCCCATTTATACTATTCAGAAAAACAACCGCTGTTTACCGCCGTGTGACGCGCACCCTGCCGCCGCCCAGAGCCGTGACGGTCACACCGTCCCGGCTGGCTGTCTGGCCCGGATGGAGCAGACCGTCAGGGGCGGAGCGGTCCAGGCGCAGATACTGCTCCTCCTCCGGCGGGATGATGGTGAGACAGCCCAGGCCGCCGCATACCGTGCCGTCCAGGCGATAGAACAGCAGCCCCTCCTCCGGCAGCGCCTTGTCCAGGCCGATGGGTTTCCGGTACTCCACCGCATAGCCGTGGTACTCGTCCAGCGGGATCATCACCAGCTTCAGCCCCTCCTCCGTCTCCACGGGGGTCAGGGTGAACTCGCCGTCCGCCGCCGCGCAGGCCACTTGGCCGTCCTCAATCCAGCCTAAACGCCACTTGCTGTAGGCCATGTAATCCGGCGCCAGCCCTTCGATCCAGCCCATCAGGTCCCAGGTCCCGCAGTGAGAGAACCCGTCCGCCGCACCCGCCGTCACCTCATAGGTATACAAATCCGGCAGGCCCAGGATATGTCCGTTCTCGTGGGCAAAGAGCTTGCCCTTCCGGGAGTACATGTCCGCGCCGAAGGTGACCGCCAGGCCGATCTCCCCGGAGGCGCAGGAGAGCGGACGGTCCTTCCCCACCATAGTGGGCGAAAAGGGCACCGCGCTGCCGTGGACCGGGACAATGTAGAGGATGTCAAATTGGGAATAATCCACCACGCCGCAGGAAACGTCCATGGCGTCCTGCATATAGGCCCGGTGCCGCTCCGGACTGATGACCCGCTCCATGCGGTAGTCGCCGTCGTCCCGGGGCATGGTGAACCATTGGTCGAACAGCTCCACCTCCAGGCGCAGCTTTCCGTATGAGATCTCCCGGAACACCTCCAGGCCGTCCCGGGCCAGGAGGTCGTAATAGAACGACGGCTCCGGATGCTGGGAGTCCGGCCCCCGCTTGTTGGGGAAGTCCACGCAGATAAAGGCCGCCCGCAGCTTCGAGCGGCTGTCGGCCGCCTGCCGGTGGTCAATGGCATAACCGGCGTTAAGGTCCTCTATGGGAGAGCTCAGCTTCTTGCGCCCCGCCCGCTCCAACAGGCTGGGAAACGAATGGAAATACCGCTCCCGCTCCTCCGGAGCGAGGCGCAGCAGATCCCCAAAGGTTTCCAGCCCAATATATCCGGCGGAGAACAGCAGCTCCGTGTAGTCCCACTTGGTAAAGCCGTATTCCTCCTCCCAGGCGCTCAGCTTCTTCATGCCATAATAATAGCAGGTAAAATAGCCCGGCATATTCTGGTGCGCCTGCACCTGGGCCCGGGCGGTGCCGCGGTCAAACCCCAGTTCCTCCTGGTAGAGCCTGACGGCGTCCTCCAGGGGCGCTCCCTCGTAGAACAGCATAATATCCACCCGGATGCGCACGGCGGCGTGGTGGCGGCGGTAGGCGACAAACAGCGGGAAAAAGGGGTCCTCCGCAAACAGGAACTGAAAGGCCCGCTCCGTGCGCAGGCAGGTCCCCTCCAGCAGCGGCACCAGCTTGGCCCCCAGCTTTACCGTCTCCGGCGTCTCGGACATGGCGGTACGGACATACTGCACGTGGTGGCCGGGGTACGCCTCGTGGAGGGCGTTGAGCTTGATCCAGCCGTCGTTGATATTCTGGTAGTTGTACTGGTTCAGAAACATCTGTCCCCGGTAGGGCATATGCCGGAAATCGCCGCCCTCGTAGCCGCCCCAGGGGTAGGAGTCCTTATAGCAGTCCGGCAGCGGGACGCATCTGCACTGCTCGTCCTCCGGAAGGCGCATGTACTCGTGGGCGATAGCCCGGGTGCGCTTCAAATATTCCTCCGCCCGGCGGAACATCTCCTCCGGGGATTCGCAGGGGCCCTCATAGCGGAACAGGATGTCCTTGACCTCGGCCATCGTTCTGGGCCCGCCCTCCCTGACCTCCGGAATATCCAGCTTACGCGCAATTTCAAAGATGTCCCGGCGGGTCTTTTCGACCTCCTCCTTCTGCCAGACCAGCAGCTCGTCCAGAGATACCCCCAGCCTTTTCCGCAGCAGGCTCCGATATTCCTCCCCTTCCATTTTGACGGTAACGGTCAGGTCATCCGCAGGCGGCTCTTCTTCGGGCGCTTCGCCGCCGTCCAGCTGGGCCGCCATGCCCTCCAGGAGCCCGGCAAACCGCGCCATCGCCTCCGCCAGCCGCCGGTGCTGGTCAATGGAAAAGGAGGGGAAAAACTCCCGCAGGCGGACGCTGTCCGCCTCTACAGCGCGCCGGACGCGGCGCAGCGTCTCGGCGCTCCCGCCGTCTTTATGGGGAAGCAGCGCCAAAAGCCGGTCCCGGCTCTCTTCCAGCAGGGCGATCCGGCCCGTCAGATCCGCGCAGCGCGCCTCGTCTGGCCGGCGGTCGCACCGGACCACATTCTGAAAATGGTAGGGGAAGCCGGTATATCCCTGCAGAGGGTCTTGCGCGGTACACTGGATGTCATAGTCCAGGGCATCCAGGAAATCGGACAAGTGCCGCTTCACCAGCCTGTAGACCGGGTCCGGGTCCGCCAGCTCCTCCACCCTCCGGCCCAGCTCCCGCCACGCCTCGCGGACGCCGGCGACGGCCTCCTCATCCGGGATAAAGAGCTTCGGCTCAAACTCATTGGGCCCGTGCATGCGGTAACTGAGCAGTGCGCAGTCCCGGTCCAGTTCCCGGTACCGCAGCGTCAATTCAGCCTGTTCCATAAAAAATCCTCCTTTGCAAAGAGGGGGCCCAGATGCCTGGGTCCCCTCTCCCGCTGTCAAACGAACTCGTATTGATTTAGAACCAGCCCTCCCAGGCGCGGAATGCCGTGTGGCCGGGCCTTCCGCCGCCCTGCCGCCATCCCCCGCCTGTGCATACGGGCTCTTAAAGATTTCAGCCGACGCTTTCCATTTCCTGATCGGACAGATACACCAGATGCCGCCCGGAAGCGCCGGCCACATGGTGCATGGACGGCTTGTGGACGCTGTAGTCGTGGACCGACGGGTCGTAGGTCACATAGCCCCGCCATTTCTCGTAGCCGGGGTCCGGTACCGGGATGGCGGAGAGCAGCGCTTTGGTATAGGGGTGGACCGGATTGGAATAGATCTCCTCCGGCGTCCCCTCCTCCACCAGCTTTCCCTGGTTCATCACGCCTACGTAGTCGGAGAAGTATTTGACCACCGACAAATCGTGGGCAATGAAGAGGATCGTCAGCCCCAGCTCCTTTTTCAGATCGTTGAGCAGGTTCAGCACCTGGGCCTGGATAGACACGTCCAGGGCCGACACCGGCTCGTCGGCAATGATCAGGCTGGGCTTGGAGGCCAGGGTCCGGGCGATGCCGATGCGCTGGCGCTGGCCGCCGGAGAACTCGTGGGGGTAGCGGCTGAGGTGGTCCTCGTTGAGGCCCACCAGCTTGATCATTTCCAGCGCCCGGGCGTAGAGCTCGTCCTCGCTGGAAACCAGCTTGTTGATGAGCAGGCCCTCGCCGATGATCTCCTTAATGGTCATACGGGGGTTCAGGGAGGAGATCGGGTCCTGGAAGATCATCTGGATCTCCTGATGGACCATCCGCTTATCCTCCGGGGAGAGCTTGCCGGAAATCAGCTTGCCCTTGAAATACACCTCGCCCCCCGTGGGCTTGTACAGCCGGATGATCGTCCGCCCCGTGGTGGTCTTGCCGCAGCCGGACTCCCCCACCAGGCCGAAGGTCTGGCCCTTGGGGATCTGGAAGCTGACGTCGTCCACGGCCTTGACCACGACCTTGTTTTTGCCAATGCCGTTTTTAAAGTGCTGCTGCAGATGCTGTACGTCCAGCACGATGTCCTGCTTTTCCCAATCAGCCACGTTCCCTCTCCTCCTTCCGCTTCAGACTGTTGGCGATCCGCCGCTCCAGGACCTTGGGCCGCTCCACCTTGGGTGCGGAGGGGTGGAGCATCCAGGTGGCCGCGTAGTGGGTGTCGCTCACCTTGAACATGGGCGGCTCCTTCTCCTGGTCGATCTTCAGCGCCCAGGGGTTCCGCTCCGCAAAGGCGTCCCCCTCCGGGGGAGCCAGCATATTGGGGGGCGCGCCGTGGAGGGCGCTGAGCTCGTCGCCGGGCTCCAGGTCCATATCCGGCATGGAGGCCATGAGGCTCCAGGTATAGGGGTGCTGGGGATCGTAGAAGATGTCCTCCGCCGTGCCGTACTCCACAATCTTCCCTGCGTACATCACCGCCACCCGGTCCGCCACATGGGCCACCACCCCCAGGTCATGGGTGATGAAGATGGTGGAGACGCCGAACTTGCTCTGCAGGTCGCCGATCAGGGACAGCACCTGGGCCTGGATGGTCACGTCCAGGGCCGTGGTGGGCTCGTCGCAGATGAGGATCTTGGGGTTGGAGGCCAGGGCGATGGCGATTACGATCCTCTGCCGCATGCCGCCGGAAAAGTGGAAGGGGTACTGGTTATACCGCAGCTCCGGCTGGGGAATCCCGACGGCGGCCATGAGCTCAATGCTCCGCTTCTTCGCCTCCGCCTTGGGCATCTTATGCAAAATCGTAAAAATCTCCGAGATCTGTTTTCCTACTTTTTTAATGGGATTCAAGGAGCTGAGGGGGTCCTGGAAGATCATGGCGATCTCCCTGCCCCGAAGCTTTTCCCAGTCTTTCTCCTTGCACTGGAGCAGGTCCTGCCCATTGTACATGGCCGTCCCCTTGTCGATGGAGGCCGTGGGGCCCAGAAGGCCCATCAGCGTCTTGACCGTCACCGACTTTCCGGAGCCGGACTCGCCCACAATGGCCAGCACCTCTCCGCGGTAGAGGTCAAAACTGCTGCCGCGGACGGCCTGTACGTTTCCCGCGTAGGTGTGGAAGGTGACCGTCAGGTCCTTCACTTCCAGAATTTTTTCTTTCTCCCCGCTCATAGGCAATGTCACATCCTTTCTTTCGATCTCGCGCTCACTGTCTGAGCGAGGGGTTGAAGGCATCCCGCAGGCCGTTGCCCAGCAGATTGAAGGCCAGCATCAGCAGCACGATGACGATGCCCGGGAAAACCAGCTGGCTGGGGTAGTCCAGCAGCACCTTCTGCCCGTCGGAGAGCAGGATGCCGATGGAGGGATTGGGGGCCTGGACGCCCAGGCCCAGGTAGGCCAGCCCCGCCTCCTGGAACACCACGCTGGGCACCGACAGGGCGCACCCGGTGATCAGGGTGCCCACCGCGTTGGGCAGGATATGCCGGAACATCAGCCGCAGGTCGCTGGCGCCCATGGTCCGGGAGGCCAGCACATACTCCCGGCCCTTGTACCGGTAGAACTGCATCCGCACGGAGTTGGCGTTGCCCATCCATCCCGTCAGGCAGAAGGCCAGCACCAGGGGCAGGATGCCGGAGCCGAAGAGCATGATCAGCAGGATGGTCAGCGGCAGGGAGGGGATATTCCAGATGATATCCATAAGCCGCTGAATGATCAGGTCGATCCATCCGCCGTAGTAGCCGCAGATGGCGCCCACGATGAGGCCCACGGTCAGGTTCACCACCACCACCGCGACGGCCAGGATCAGGGACACCCGGGTGCCCTGCCACAGGCGGGAAAAGATGTCGCGGCCCAGGGAGTCGGAGCCGAACCAGTAGTACTGGTCGGGGATGCCATTGAGACTGTACATGTCCACCTTTACCTTATACATGACGCCCTTGCCGAAGGCGGACTGGCTTTCAAATTCGCCGTAGTTCTTTTTGATATAGGGCTGATACTCCTCCAGGCTGGACTTCCGGATGGTCATCACCTGGGTCCCATCCAGAATGCCCAGCTTCTCGATCACGGGAATCCGGGGGGGCATGTTGGTCCGGGTGCGGTCCTGGGTCAGATAGCTCCGGCCGCTCATGTAGGGCCCTGCAATTCCCATCAGGACGATCAGGGAGACGATGACCGCCGCCACCACCGTGACCTTGTCATGGAGGAACCGGCGCAGGACGTCCTTGCCGTAGGAAACGGACTCCGTGCGGAAGTCCGCGTCTACAATCTCCTCCGCGCGCTCGATCATCTCGAACTGTTCCGCGGGTATCTTCAGCAGCTCCTCGCTCAGGGGCTGCCCATTTTCCATCATGATATTTTTCTCACGCATCCTTGCCGCCTCCCATCCGGATTCTCGGGTCCACAATGCCGTAGGACAGGTCCGCCAGGATCGCCATCAGCAGACCGATGAGGGTATAGAAAATGATACAGCCCATGGTCAGCCAGTGGTCCTTGCCGTTGATGGCGGCCAGCATGATCTTGCTCATGCCAGGGACGCCGAAGATCTGCTCGATTACCAAGGAGCTGCCCAGAACGCCCAGGAACAGATACAGGAAGGTGCTGGCCAGGGGCACGCAGGAGTTGCGCAGGGCGTGCCGCGTGATGGTCTGCCCGTAGCTGAGGCCCTTGGCCTTGGCCAGCTGCATGAAGTCCATGGTCAGCACCTCCGCCAGCTCCGCGCGCAGGGTACGGGCGATGCTGGCGATGCCGCCGAAGCTCAGGGCCAGGATGGGCATGATCATGGAATAGAATTTCGTCCAGTTCAAGTGCTCCTCCGGCGCCAGAAGCAGGGGGAACCACCCCAGCTTGAAGCCCAGAAGATATTGCATCAGCGCCGCCAGGACGAAGGACGGCACCGATATGGTCAGGATTACCAGACTGCTCGCCACATTATCGTACAGGCTGTCCTTCTTGATGGCCATGGTTATGCCCAGCAGGAGCCCGAAGGGTAATATGACGAGGGCGGAAAAATAGTTCAGCTGAACCGTAACGGCCAGGCGGCTGGCAATAATGTTGAACACCGGCTGTCCAGGGTTCACCTTCACGGAGTAGCCCAGGTCAAAGCGGAGGTAATCCCGCATGGCGTAGCCAAACTGAACGATCATGGGCTCATTCAAATGGTACTTGTCCTCAATCAGCGTGCGGATAGCGGGGTCCAGCTTATTGGAGTGGTCAATGATGCTGCCTGGCATCAGGTGCAGGACAAAGAAAACCACTACAATAATCGCCAGGAACGTAAAAAACGCGGCGATCAGTCTTTGGATGACGTATTTTACCACATGCTCACCTCTCTCTTCATTAAACCGCGCCCGTGTGTGGTCACGGGCAGCCCTCCGGATAAAGCGCAGGGGCAGGCGGAACGCCGGGACGACGTCCTGCCTGCCCCGAAACGCCTTTAACGCGGAAAGCGATGGGTGGGTGCTGGGTGAAATCTTTTACTGGCCGGAATTCCTCCGGCGCACGGTATTACGTTCGGCTCAGTTGAACCGGGTCTGCCACATGGCGAAGCCCAGCTCAGGCTCGCCCTGCTGGGCGATGGGGTCCACCCGGTCGCTGAAGAAGTAGCGGGCGCCGCGGAAGTAGGCGGGGATGAAGCAGCAGTCGTTGAGGAGGATCTCCTCCATGCGGGCCATGGACTCCAGCCGCTTCTGAGGATCGCGCTTGTAGTCATACAGAGCGCACTTGTAGAACAGATCGTCCCACTCCTCCCGCGCGGCGGGGTCGGCGATGGAGCAGTACTGGGTGTTGTAGGTCCAGGGGCCGGAGTAGACCCAGTTGGTGTTGTTCCACGCCTGGGTGGGGTCCGTATTCCAACCGCAGCTGCAGCACATGTCAAAGTCCATTTCGGCACGGGAGATCTGTGTGTACAGCAGGGCGTTGGGCACAGCCTGGAGCTTGATCTCGAACTTGTCGGTACCGAAGAGGGTGTTGTAGTGGTCCTGCAGCGCCTCGGCCCACTGCTTCAGTGTGTCGCCGCTGTCGCCGTAGATGCAGGTGATCTCAATCTTCTCGCCATAGTTCTCATAAGCCTTGTCGAAGTACTCCTTGGCCAGATCGGGATCGTAGCCCAGCTTGGTCACCTCGTGGCCGTCGATGCGGATGGCCTGGGCCTCGGGCGTCTCGCGGTAGTTGACCACCTTGTTCAGAGGATCGGCGGGGTCGGGCATGGTGGCGAAGTCCATGAACTGATAGGCGCAGGGATCGGAAATGGGGAACACGGCCTTGACCACGTTCTCACGATCCAGGCCCCAGTACAGGGCGTAGCGCAGGTTGACGTCCTTCAGCGCCTCACAGGTGGGCGTCTCGCCGTTGAGGTAGATGCCCATGTTGTCCTTCTGATACCAGTAGCGGGCGTTGTCGGCGTACTCGTCATAGGCGGCCTGGTTGGCTACCACGCTGTCCACCTCGCCATTCTCGAACAGCTGGATCTGGGTATTGGTATCGGTGGCGGAGACATAGGTCAGCCTGTCGGGGGTGTAGAAGTCCTTCAGAGGAGCACCGTCATCGGTGCGCTTGCTGACCTCATAGGACTGACCGGGGATCAGAGCGGTAACCTCATAGGGGCCGGAGCACACGAAGGTATCCAAGCTGGTGCCGTAGGTGCACTGGGTGCCGTCCTCGCTGATGCAGGACTTGTACATCTCGGGATGGATCACGCCGTTGGCGGCGAAGCAGAAGTTGGACTTGAACTCGTTCCAGTCGGCGGGCTCGTAGTCGGGCAGGAAGTGAATCTCCAGGGTGGTGTCGTCGATGGCCTTGTAGCCCACCTTGGCCCACGCCTCGTCGGAGTTGTCCTGGCCAGCCAGGTACTCCTCGCCGCCCACCAGGTTGGAGGCGTACACGTTGCGGTTGAGCAGCAGGGGGTCGTTCAGCAGCCGCATGCTCTCCTCAAAGGTGTGGGCGGTGATGGGGGTGCCGTCGGTGAAGGTGTAGCCGGTCTTCACATTGACCCGGATGAGGGTGACATCGTTGGGATCGGGATAGTAGGGGTCGCCGTCAGCCAGCTCGTCGATATAGACGCGGGCCTGCTGCTCCTCGTCGTACACCATGGCGTACAGCACGGCGCAGAGCTTATCCATCAGGTAATAGTCCGTGGACATCTGATGGGGATTGAAGGTTTCCGGGGTGTCGCTGATGTAGCTGCGCAGGACCTTCTCGGTAGGCTCCGCAGGCTCCTGGGTATCATCGGGGGTCTGGGTATCGTCCGGGGCGTTGGCATCGTCCCCGGCGGGGGTGTCGCTGGGCGTAATGGGCAGGGGCTCCTGTTTGCCGCAGGCCGCCAGCAGGGACAGCGTCATCAAGGCGGCCAGGAACAGCGCCAAAAGACGGGACTTCTTCTTCATGCTTAATTCCTCCTAAAATTTTGTAATTTATACTATATTTGCCGCCTCCGCACAGCCGCCGGAAACAGATTCCATCGCCAGAGTACATGTACTCTGGCGGACAAGGGGCCCCTTGTCCGCCGGCCCTCCCCGAAGACCGGTATCCGCTCCGTCAATGTGCCGCGCCGGCAAATATACTATCTCAACATCCTGTTACAACGTACATTACCACACCGCCAGCAGCAGGGATACCGCGCACCAGAACACTCCCGAGGCCAGAAACCAACCTGAGGGACGCCGGCGGGACTCGTCCATAATGACGTTTTGGGTATACTCCGCCAGGCTCATGGGCCTCGTTTCGCCGGTGGGATGGCCGTTCCTCTTCCATTGCCGCTTGTAGGCGGCGTATGAAAACGTTTTAAAAAGCCCCACGTTCCGGATGTACCGGGCACAGCCCACCAAGATGTGGACCAATCCAACCATGCAGAACCAATCGGAAACATTCCGGACCGCGCCCGGCGCCCGGCGCACCGCCAGACCGGCGAAAGCAAGCAGGGCGGCGATCAGGAAGATTCTAATCCGATCCCTTTTCAGCATCTGTTTGATAAAGAACATATCCGTCTCCAGAAAGGCAGGAACTGCCAATACGCTTTTTTTGCTTTTCATTTTTATTATAGGTGAAAAACCCTGCAGAATCCACAATAATTTTTTACGATAGGCGTTGAATATTGACAGAATTTCATATGCACAGATTTTATACAGGGCCTCAACCGGTTTAAATTCACAGGGATGATTTATCTTCACAAACAAGAAATAGCGTCAACACGCTAAAAAAACGGAAGCGCCTTGATCAGACGCTTCCGTTTTGATATGTGCCGCAAACGCCGCCCGCCATCAAATGTTCCCGGGCGGATCTTCCCTAAAACAGGCGCTTACCGCTCAGACATATAGGGATAGTTGATCGCCGCGGAGGGGCAGAAGGACTCCTTCACCGTGTGGGCGCTGACCCAGCGGATCATGTTCAAGGTAGTGCCCGCCTTGTCGTTGGTACCGGATGCCCGGGCGCCGCCAAAGGGCTGCTGCCCAACAATCGCGCCGGTGCACTTGTCGTTGATGTAGAAGTTGCCGGAGACGTTGCGCAGGGCCTTCTCCATCTTCACGATGGCCTCCCGGTCCTGAGCAAAGATGGCGCCGGTGAGGGCATAGGGAGAGGCGCTGTCGCAGACAGCCAGTGTCTCGTCCAGCTTGTCGTCGTCATAGACATAGATGGAGACGATGGGCCCGAAGATCTCCTTGACCATGGACTCATAGGTGGGCGTCTTGCAGCGGATGATGGTGGGCTGCACGAACCAGCCCTTGCTGTCATCATAGGTTCCTCCGGCCACGAACTCGCACTCGGGAGAGGCGGCGGCGCGGTCGATATAGCCCTTGCAGGTTTCAAAGGACGCCTTGTCGATGACGGCGGCCATGAAGGTGTCGAACTCCTGCACATCGCCCACCTTCAACGCGGCGGTGTGCTTTTTCAGCAGCTTCTCCACCTCGGGCCAGATGCTGGCGGGAACGAACGCCCGGGAGCAGGCGGAGCACTTCTGGCCCTGGAACTCAAAGGAGCCGCGGACGATGGCGGCGGCCAGAGGCTCGATATCGGCGGTGGGGTGGGCAAAGATGAAGTCCTTGCCGCCGGTTTCGCCCACCAGGCGGGGATAGTTGGCGTAGGAGGCGATGTTCTCGCCCACCTGCTTCCACACGCTCTGGAACACGGCGGTGGAGCCGGTGAAATGGAAGCCGGCCATTTTGGGGTGGCTGACCACGTACCGGGACATATCGCTGCCGGAGCAGGGCACAAAGTTGATGACGCCGGCAGGCAGGCCGCACCACTGGAGCAGCTTCATGTAATAGTAATTGGACAACGCCGCGGTGCGGGAGGGCTTCCACAGTGCCACGTTGCCCACAATGGCGGGGGCGGTGGGCAGGTTGCCGCCGATGGAGGTAAAGTTGAAGGGGGAAATGGCGCAGATGAAGCCGTCCAGCGGACGGTAGTCCTGGCGGTTCCAGATCCCGTCGACGCTGGCGGGCTGCTCCTTGAAGATCTCCTGCGCCCCCCAGACGCCGAAGCGGAGGAAGTCCGCCAGCTCGGCAATGTCGATTTCCGCCTGGAATACGGTCTTGGACTGGCCCAGCATGGTGGAGGCGTTGAGCACCTTCCGGTAGGAGCCGGTAATCATGTCGGCGGCCTTCAGGAAGATGGCGGAGCGGTGCTCCCAGGGCATGGCCTCCCAGGCGTCCTTGGCGGCCAGAGCCGCGTCGATAGCCATCTTCAGCTCCTTCTCCCCCGCCATGCAGCACTCGGCGATGACGTGCTGGTGGTCATGGGGCATGGTGACGGATATGGTGTTCTCCGTCCAGACCTCCCGACCGCCAATGATGAGGGGGATCTTGACCACCTGGCCGGCCTGCTTCGCCAGCTCCTCCTTCAGAGCGGCCCGCTCCGGACTGCCGGGCAGGTAGCCCAGGAAGGGATCGTTCTCCGGGCGGTTGATGGTAAAATACGCATTTGGCATGACTGCTTACCTCCATTTATCAAATCAATAAGTATCTGCAAATCGGACGGATCGAGTATCATCTTCCGAAAGCAGGATAGCACACTTTTTCGCTTTTTTCCACCACAATTTTTCACAAATACATTGCAAAATTCACCGGCAAAGCATTTCGGCGAAACGACGCCCTGGCGGTTTCACAGAAACCGTCACATGTCCCTCCTCCACTCGCTGGGCGTTTTCCCATACTTCTTATGGAAGACGGCGCAGAAATAGGACTCGTTGTTGTATCCCACCAGCCGTCCCACCTTGCCGACCGTATGGGAGGTGTTTCGCAGCAGGCGGCAGGCCATTTCCAGCCTGTATTCCACAAGGTAATTCTGGATGGTCTTTCCCCGGCTGCTTTTGAAGATGCTGCGCACATAATTGACCGACAGCCCCACGGCGGCGGCAATGTCCGCAATGCAAATCGCCTCCATATAGTGGCCCTCGACATATTCCTCCACATAGGATACCACCCGGAAGGCGGTATCCCTCCACAGGGGCTGGCGGCAGGTCAGAAGGCCGTCAATATAGCGGCTGACGTGGCCGGCGGCCTCCGATGCGTGAGCGGCCTCATCGATCAGCTGATAGGTCGACTTTTCCGGTCCGCACAGCCTCTCCTCATAGGCCGCCGCGCCGTCCTCCCGGAACTCCCATTCGTCCTCTATCAGGAAGTACAGACGGACGCACCACTCCCGGAATCTTGCCGGGCCGCCCCGGGCGCTGACGTCAAAATACGCAGACAGCAATTCGTGGACGCGGTTTGCTTTGCCGTGAGCGACGCCTGCGGCAATCTCCCGCTGAAGCCGGCGGAGGCATCGCACATCCTCGCCGCTGAAAGCCGGCCTGTCCGCAAATATTTTCTCCAGCGGCTCCCGCTCAGTCGGAGCCCCCTGCCTCCCTGTTTCATGACTGTCCATAGACTTTCCCGCCTCTATTTTGACTGGCTGCAGACCAAACGCTTCAAAAGGGACATTTGTGAAAATGTAAATGATATTTTCATTTTTGCGTTGACTATCCTATGCAAATTCATTATAATGAAAGCGCCTTGGAATGTCAATACCAAAAATAATGCCCCAGCGGCATTTATATCAACAAGGAGGTACTCAGGCATCATGGAAAATACGTTTCACCAGCAAAACAGGCAGGAACTTTACGCCCGCCTGCCCGCCAACAGCCTGCTCTTACTGTTCAGCGGACACGCGCCCCGCAAGACCGGCGACGAGGACTATCCCTTTTTTGCCGATCGCTCATTCGTGTACTACACGGGCATCGAGCAGGCGGACAGCGTCCTTGCCGCGCTGAAGGACACAAGCGGCGTCAGCGAAATGCTCTTTATGCTGCCTCCGGACGCGCACCTGGAGAGATGGAACGGGCGGCGGCTCCGCGCAGAGGAGGCGGAGGAACGCTCCGCCGTAGGCGATTTCCGCAGCAACGCGGGATTTCTCCCCTTCCTGGAGGGCGTCATCAACCGGGGCGTCACGACGGTCTGCCTGGATTTTGACCAGAAGAGCATCGGAGAGCAGCCCGTCCGCCAGGCGTTTCAGCTAACCGCATGGCTGCGGAAGCACTTTCCGTTTGTGCGGGTCGAGAATATCCACGATCTGATCCGGAACCAGCGGACAATTAAGAAGCCCTGCGAGCTGGAGGCGATGCGCCGCGCGGAGACGATCACCGCGGAGGGGATCATGGCCATGATGCGCGCCGCCCGCGACGGCATCTACGAGTACCAGCTCAAGGCGGAGTTCGATTATGCTCTGGCCCAGCACGGCGTGCTTGTACCGGGCTTCCCCTCCATCATATCCGCGGGCCGGAATAATTTCTGCATCCACTACTACGGCTACCGGGGGCAGGCGCACGACGGAGACATGATCCTCAACGACGTGGGAGCCTGCTGGGACAACGAGATCAACGACGTCTCGCGGGGCTGGCCCCTCAACGGCAAATTCAGCGAACGCCAGAAGCTGCTGTACTCCTGCGCGTATAACACCTCCCAGCATATGTTCCAGACGCTGAAGCCCGGCCTGCTGATGTCCCACGTGGACCAGGAGATCCGCCGCTTCAATTTCGAGCAGATGCGGGACGCAGGCGTATGCAGCAAATTCGAGGACGTCGGCACGTACATCTGGCACGGCGGAGCCCATCATGTGGGCTATGACGTCCACGACGAGGTGAATGTGGACGGCGGCCGCCGGCTTCTGGAGCCGGGAATGGTGTTCTGCGTGGACGTTGGCATCTATCACGAGGAGTGGGGGATTGGCTTCCGTTTAGAGGACAACTGCCTCATTACAGCAGACGGGTGTGAAAACCTGTCCGCCGTGACGCCCAGAAGCGTGCAGGATATCGAGGACTACATGTCGCGCTCTGCCCATCGGGGCTGACTTTCTTTCCAAAAGGCCGGAGGCCGCTGGTTGATCCAGCGGCCTCCGGCCTTTTCTATTGCGGGTATTGCGGGGAACGTCTTGCAGAACGGCTGCGGAAAGCTCTTTCAGCCGCCAAACCCCTGCTCTGTACGCTCGATAATCTCATCCTGAAGCGCTTTATCCAGATTGCGGAAATAATCGCTGTATCCCGCCACGCGCACGATCAGGTCCCGGTATTCCTCCGGATTTTTCTGAGCCGCCCGCAGGGTGTCCCTGTCCACCACGTTGAACTGGATGTGGTGGCCGTCCATATCGAAGTAGGAGCGGACCAGATCCGCCATACGGTCCAGCCCTTCCTCCCCAGCCACCACGGCGGGGGTAAACTTCTGGTTGAGCAGGGTGCCGCCGGTCTTCAGATGGTCCATTTTGGCGCAGGACTTGATCACGGCGGTGGGGCCGTTGATATCGGCGCCCTTCTCCGGGGAAATGCCCTCCGAGACTGGCTTGTGGGCCAGACGTCCGTTGGGGCTGGCGATCATGACGTCGCCGAAATACACATGGCAGGTGGTGGGCAGCATATCTACCCGATAGGTTCCGCCCCGCATGTTGGGCCGTCCGCTGACGCTGTCCACGAAGTAGTTGAACACCTTGCGCATCAGGCCGTCCGCATAGTCGTCGTCGTTGCCGTACTTAGGCGTCTTGTTCCGAACCAGGTTCAGAATACGGTCGTGGCCCTGGAAATTCTCCCGCAGCGCGGCAAGCAGTTCCTCCATCGTAAAGTTCTGATGGTCGTACACATTGTACTTCACCGCAGCCAGGCAGTCGGAAATGGTGCCGGTCCCCACGCCCTGGATGACGCTGGTGTTGTAGCGCGCGCCGCCGGCGTTGTAGTCCCTGCCCTGGGCGATGCAGTCGTTGGTGAGAATGGACAGGAAGGGTACGGGCATGTACTTGGCGTACAGGGCCTCGATCAGATTGGAGCCCTGTATCTTAACGGACAGAAAGTGCTCGATCTGCCGGGTATACGCGTCCCACAGCTGATCAAAGGTCTTAAAATCCTTTGCCTCGCCGGTTTTGGGGCCCAGCTGCTTGCCGGTAATCTGGTCCACGCCGTTGAACAGGGTCAGCTCGAAGACCTTCGGCAGATTGAAGTACCCCTGCAGGATGTAGGCTTCATTTCCGAACGCCCCAGTCTCCACGCAGCCGGAGCATCCGCCCTTCCGGGCGTCCTCCAGGCTCTTGCCGGCGTTCATCAGTTCCTGGATAATCGCCTCCGTGTTGTAGAAGGCGGGCTGTCCCCAGCCTTTCCGGGAAATCTCGCAGGCCCGCTTCAAGAATTTCCTGGGGTTTTTCCGGCTGATCTGCACGTTGGAGTTGGGCTGGACCAGCTGGAGGTCATCCATGCAGTCCAGGATGATGTAAGATACCTCGTTGACCCCGTTTTCCCCCTCCGGAGTGACGCCGCCGGTATTGATGTTGGCGAAATCCGTGTAAGTGCTGCTCTCCTTGAGGGTGATGCCCACCTTCGGCGGAGCCGGCTGATTGTAGAACTTTACCCACAGGCACTCCATCAGCTCCTGGGCCTGGTCCCGGGTGAGGATGCCCGCCTGGACGTCCCGCTCATAGAAGGGACCCAGGTGCTGGTCAAAGTGGCCGGGGGAGTAGGCGTCCCACGGATTGAGCTCCGTAGTCACCGCCAGGTGGGTGAACCAGTATGTCTGGATGGCCTGATAGAAGGTTTCCGGCCTGTGAGCCGGCACCACATCGCAGTTGGCGGCAATCTGCAGCAGCTCCTTTTTCCGCTGTTCATCGGCGCACCCGGCGGCCATTTCCCGGGCGAGCTCCCCGTAGCGCTTGCCCAGAATCATGATGGCGTCGCAGGCGATGAGCATAGCGTTGAGCTGGTCCCGCTTATTCAGAGCCTCCGGATCGCTCTGGTAGTCCAGCTTGGCCAGGGCCGCCCGGATGTCCTCCTGATAGTCCAGATAGCCCTTCTCATAGAGCTTGGCGGAGCCCACCGTGTGGCCGGGGCCTCTCTGCTCCATAAATTCGGTGAAAATGCCGGCCGCATAGGCCTCCTTCCACTCCTCGGGCATGCTCTCCAAGATGCGGCGGCGCATAGAGCGCTCCTCCCAGTACGGGATGATCTTCTCCTCCTGGACCTTCAGGTCCTCTTCCGTAACGGAAAAGTTGACCACCTTCCTGTCATTCATGTTCCGCATGTCTTCCAGCGTGTGGCAGCACAGCTCCGGAAAGGTTGGAGCGGACTGGGGATAGTCCCCCTTCTCTCCCACGATCAGCTCTCCCTCGCCGATATAGAGCTTCTTGTGAGAGAAGATGTGCTTGAGGGTCAGGGCCCGCAGCTCGGGAATGGACACCTTTCCCTCGTACCGCTGATAGGCCTCCGTCTCCAGGACGGCCCGCTCCATGTAGATATGGGGCTGGGTCCCCACGCTCAGCTGCCGCAGCTTTCTGATCCGCTCGTTCATTCCCCGCGCCTTCGTTTTCTCCATCTGTTTAACCTCCTATATGGATATTTGTAAACCCTGTGCGGCGGAAGATTTCCGCCATCCGTTCCAGCCAGGCATCCTCCGGCGGGAAAAAGCCGTCCGCGCCGGCGTCCCTTCCCAGCTTTTCGTATTTGCCGCTGCCCGCCGTGTGATATTTCAGCAGATTGACCCGGTAGACGCGGATCTTTTCATCCCGCAGAAACGCGATGACATCCCGGATATATTCGTCTGTGGCGTTTACGCCCCCGACCAGCGGCAGGCGGAGATTGATCTTCCCTCCGTCGCCGCTCAGTTTTTTCAGATTCTCCAGGATCAGCCCGTTGTCCACGCCGGTATAGCGCTTATGCAACGCCGGGTCCAGCAGCTTGATGTCGTAAAGAAAGGCGTCCGCATAGGGCAGCGCCCGCTGGAAGTGCGTATAGGGCACATGGCCGCAGGTGTCAAAATCCACGCTGTACCCCTTATGGTGCAGACGCCGCGCCAGTTCCTCTATGTAATCCATGTCCTGGGCAAGGCACTCCCCGCCGGACAAAGTGATGCCGCCGCCGGACTGCTCGTAGAACATCTGGTCCTTCTCCAATTCCCGGACCAGCTCCTCCAGCGGATACTCCCTGCCCGCCAGCTCCCGCGCGCTGTGGACGCAGGCATCCGTGCAGACGCCGCAGGCGGCGCAGCGGGCCCTGTCGAAAGCCGCCCCCTGCGGACAGGCCGGGACGCAGGCCCCGCAGCCGGCGCATCTCTCCTTGTACAGCATAAGCTCCCTCTGCCAGCGCTGACTCTCGGGATTATGGCACCACCGGCAGGAGAGGGGGCAGCCCTTGAAGAAAACCGTGGTGCGGATGCCCTCGCCGTCATGAATGGAATATCTCTGGATATTAAAAATTAATGGCATACTCATAAGCTTTTCCCGCAATTTCATATATATGAATTTCTATGCTCTTATTTTACTGCATTTTCTTTACTTGTCAACCATAGAATTTGACAGTTTGTTGTAATTTCTAGCAAAAGTGCCCAACCGCCTGGGCCGCCCCGTCTGGGCCGCATTGACAGTCCGTGAAAAATTGGATATAATGGGTTCACAATAAGTACAATGATAATGGAGGCAACCTATGGACCCAAATTTGACTATCGGCGCAAAAATCAAGGCGCTGCGGACGGAGCAGAAATATACCTTGAAAGCCCTCAGCGATCTTACCGGCTTTTCTGTGGGTTTCCTGTCCCAGATCGAGCGGGGGATCTCCTCCGTGGCGGTGGATTCCCTGGCGAAAATCGCAAAGTGCCTGGGCGTTCCCCTCTCGACGTTTTTTGCGGCCGAGCCGCCGGACACCATGGACCCGGTCGTCCACAGCTTTGCCGCCCATCAGAATATGATCAGCCCGCAGATCATTCAGAGCGTACTCAGCCACGATACGCTGGCGTTTGATTTTCTGCCCCGGCGCTTTCTTCTGATGCCGTTCGGCGATCCGGACACGCTGGTCCCGGAACTGTACGCGCACACCGGGGAGGAATTTATCTATGTGCTCACCGGGATCGTCTCCCTCTGGGTGGAGAACAGCCGCTACACCCTCTATCCGGGCGACAGCGTGCAGATCCACTCCAACCAGCCCCACAACTGGGCCAACAACACCAACAAGGTGGCGGAGCTGCTTTCCATCAACTATCCCAACCCGCTGAAATCGCATATGACCTCCGGGCATATCCTGTGATGCTTTTTTGCAGGGCAGCGTATAACCCCACCCCTTTTCGCTTATGCAAGGGGTGGGGTTATATCAGACTTGAAAGCGGTAAGGTCTGGAGGCCAGAATGCCGGTCAGATCATCTGACCGGCATTTGCACGGGAATATTTTCACTCCAAAACAAACGCCAACAGCATCAAAACGCCCAAAAAGGCCAGGTTCGTCCAGGTGAAGCAGCGGAAATAGGCGCCCTTTACCGCCCCCTCTTCCCGGACCACAAGCTTATAGGAAATCAGGCTGGCCATAGATGCGATCAGCGTCCCCAGCCCGCCGATATTGACGCCGATGATGAGGGGGGCGAGGTTGTCCGTAAATCCGGACAGGAGAAGCGCCGCCGGGACATTGCTGATCACCTGGCTGGCGGCTGCGCCTGTCAGCAATTCGCTGCCGGAGACGATCCGCTGCAGAAAGTCATGAAAAACAGGCAGCCTCCCCATATTGCCGATGAAAACGAAGAATCCGACAAAGGTCAGAAGCAGGCTGTAATCCAACCGTGCAAATATGGACCGGTCTGCAAGCAATATTCCGATGATCGTTATCAGGAGGGCCAGGCCATAGGGAATCGCCCTCGCCACCGTGAGCAGGTCAGCGGCAAAGAGCAGCAGGTATACCGCAAGCTGGATCTTTTTGTCCGCAAGCCGGACATGTTCGGAAAAAGATACTGCAATAGGCGCATTGTATTTCCTGGTCTGCACCGCGCTCCAGAGCATGACGAGGAGAATGGATACCAGCGTATACGGCAGCATCAGCAGGACAAAGGAGCTAAGGGAGAGCCCCGCCTTGCCATACAGATAGAGATTCTGCGGATTTCCGATGGGCGTCAGCATGCTTCCCAGGTTGGCGGCAACGGTTTGCAGCGTCACAACGGGAACAAGCAGCTGTTTTCTGGCCTCCGCGCCTATCAAATCCAGAACAATGAATGTAAACGGCACGAAGGTGATCAGCGCCACGTCATTTGTGACGGCCATGCCGGAGAAGAAGCAGAGCAGGACAAGAATCCATGCTAACTGCCGCGCCGTTTTCACCTTGCCCAGAAGCGCCTGGGCCACCCACTGAAAAACGCCGGTCTTCTGCAGCCCGGACATGACGCCCATCAGGCAGAACAGGATGGCGAGGGTACGGAAATCGATGTAGGAGATATACTCCCTGTCCGGACGGACAAAGAACATAGACAATACCGCCAGGGCAAGCGCCGCGCACAGCACCGTCTCCTGTTTGACAAAATGGATGATCTTCCTGCTCATTCGGGTTTTCCTTCCTTTCTTATCTCTGCTGCAGTATTATAAACTATGCGGGGCGAATAAGCAACCGTCAAGCGCGTACAGGTTGGAATCACGCCGCGCGGGATTTGAACTGCCGCCGCGTCGAATGTTGTTGCAAAATGTCCTTTACAGCGTTACAATACAGGTAAACAGACGGACAGATATGGAGAAAGAGAGCCATATGAAGCAGCAGGAAACTATTCCAGCCGCCGGCGGACACTGACAGAGGGCGTCTGCATCCCCCTCGCCCGCCGTCCCGAATAAAAATGGTATACGCATTCAGGAGGAAATCCGCCATGAAAAAACTGCAGTTCAACGCCCCCGTTATTCTTGGTTTCTTCTTTATTTCCCTGCTATCCCTCATACTCGGTTTTCTCACGTCCAAGGCTTCTACAACGATGGTCTTTTCCGTCTACCGCGCCTCCCTGCTCGATCCCCTCACCTATGTCCGCTTTTTCGGGCATGTTTTCGGGCACGCCGATATATCCCACTTTTTCAATAACATGCTGCTTCTCCTGGTTGTGGGACCGCCGTTGGAGAAATTATATGGAAGCAAAATGATCGTTTTCGGAATCATGGCTACCGCGCTGATCACCGGGATTCTGCAGTTTGTTTTCTTCCCCCATACGCTCCTTCTCGGCGCCAGCGGGATCGTGTTTATGCTCATCATGCTGTCGTCCTTCTCCGGAGCGAAAATGGGACAGATCCCCGTTACGCTGATCCTGGTGGCGCTCATGTATCTCGGGCAGGAGGTGTACTCCATCTTCTTCATCCGGGACAATGTTGCAAATTTCATCCATATCGTCGGCGGTATCTGCGGAATCGGAATGGGTCTGCAATTAAGAGGAAAGAACGTACTTTGACATCGCCCCCCAACCAAGGATCGTACAGCGCGCGTAAAAACGAGAGGGCGTCCTGCCAGCTCCCATGGATGGACAGGCAAAAATTTAATAAATGGGACAAGAGGCGCGCCGCAGATTGGCACGCCTCTTGTTCCATTTACATGCTGGTTCAGACCGTTTTTACTTCAGATTCTCAAACATCCGCAGGGCGATCACCAGGGCCTGCTCGATGCTGGCGCTGCCCTGGGGGTCGAATTTGTTATCGCCCACGCCGCCGACAACCTCCTTGCCGGACATGAAGGCGATGGCGGCCCGGGCGTAGCCGCTCATGTCGGCGTCGTCCGCAAACTCGGTGGCCTCCACGGCGGGAATCTCGCCGCCCAGCTTGGCATACACCCGGGACAGCATCGCCGCCGCCTGCTCGCGGGTGACCGGGGCGTCCGGGGCAAACGTGCCGTCTCCCTTGCCGCCGACAAAGCCCAGGGCCTCGGCCTGGAGGACGGCGGGATCGCTGGTGTCGGAGAAGGGGCTCTCCCCGGCGGCGGGGGCGGTTTCACCGCTCATGGCCTCATACAGCTTCACGGCGACGGCGGCGAACTGGGCCCGGGTGATGTCCACCCGGTAGTTCTCGCCCAGGCCGTCGGCGATCAGTCCGTTGGCGGCGGCGGCGTCCACCTGCTCCTTGGCCCAGTTGCTGACCTCGGCGGTGACGTCTTTGACTGGTTCTTCACCACCGTTGACGGCGAGATAGCCATGGACATAATGATAGGAATTTTTATCATCGGGGTAGGCTGCCAAATTGGCCACCCGTACCATTCCTTCAGAAGCAGGAGCTGCACTAATATACCAGCCGGGCCCCTCAGGCACACAGGGGACAAGCTCCCTGCCAGTTTTGTCGATATATCCCCATGCTTTGCGGCTGTTGAATGTAGTCCATATCATCACTGGCGCAACACCATCCGAAAATTGGAATGCATCGTCATACTTGCACGGAATGACCACTTCGCCTGTTTTGTCAATGTAGCCCCACTTACCATCCTGCATCACCAGCGCAAGACCATCGGAAAAGAAACCTGCGCCCTCATACTCGCAGGGAATAACCTCCTCGCCGGTTTTGTCGATGTAGCCGTACTTGCCGTCCTTCTCTACAAGTGCAAGGCCCTCGAAAAAGCTGTCATTGTTGTCATATTTGCAGGGGATAACCTCTGTCCCCTTCTTGTCGATATAGCCGCATTTATCATTCAGTTTTACTCCCGCAAGACCATCGATGAAGTCCAGCGCCCCGTCATACTTACTGGGGATCACTTCCTCACCAGTCTTGTCGATAAAGCCCCACTTGCCATCCTTCTCCACTGCGGCAAGGCCCTCAGAAAAAATGCGCGCATCATCATACGTACAGGGGATAACTTCCTTGCCTGTTTTGTCAATGTATCCGCATTTGCCGCCGCGTACTACTGCCGCAAGGCCGTTGGAGAAGTCCAGCGCCGAATCATATGTATAGGGAACAATTTCTTTGCCTGTTTTATCAATGAAACCCCACTTTTCATCCTGCGCTACCGCCGCAAGCCCCTCGGAAAAATTGCGTGCCTCGTCATACACGCAAGGGATAATGAACTCACCTGTTTTGTCGATAAAACCAATATGTCCATACTCCGAGTTCTCTTCTATTTGCACCCAGGCTAAACCTTCGCTGAAATTTCCCGCGCCCCAGAACTCACAGGAGATAGCCTCCTCAATGGTGTTTGCCGCCGGATTTTCTTTTTCCCCCGCCTGCGCGGGGACGGTCAGGCCCAGGCACAACACCAGAGCCAGCATCAGGGGTAAAAGTCTTTTTCTCATTTCAATTTCTCCTTCACTTTTACATTTTGCGCTCTCGACAGGCAGCCCATAGAGGGTGGGGAACCCCTTCTCCACCCTCCAGGGCAGTCCTGTCGAGACAACAAAAGCGGCGCAGGGCATAATATCCCTACACCGCCGAAGCTACGCACACACCTATAAAGTTTCCCCCTTGTAAAATGAGCGGGAAACTGGTAAAATAAGTTTTGGCGCAGTATATCTGCTGTGTGGGAGGTTGTGGCTCCTGCATAGGGGCGGGGGAGGATTAGGCCCCTCCTTCGCCCTGCCTTTTGCTTCTGTGTCTCGCGTATCCATTGTATACCAATATTCGCCGGATTGCAAGCACGATTTCGCCATTTTCGTCAAGGAAAACCGGCCCGCCAAAAGGCAGGCCGGTAGTCTTTAGCTGATCGGAAAATTGGCGGACGGCTGCTTATGGCAGCTTCACAACAAACACTCCGCAGCTCTCCAAATCATCAAATCTGCTGCACGCCAAATAATAAACCCGGTTAGCAATAATATCTGCCGCCCTGATCAGCGGTTTTTTCGCCGAGTTGCAAAAGTCAAGGGTAACACTTTTTAATTCACTAAAAATCGGAGGGAAATACCGGCTATAACTCTGGTTATACGTTCCGTTCTTAAACTCCTGCTCAAGCGCTTCCCTCAATTCGTATCGTCCGTTTGTGGCGGTCGTATGCTCGTCAACAAATACGAAAATATTCTCAACTTCGTCCGGATCTATTTCCCCATCCAGAATCATTTTCTCAAATAACCGTTTGACTCCGATTTTGTAAGCATAGTCCAGATAACGCTGCTTGTCCTTTTTACTATCAAAAATGCGATCAAGCAAACGTTTTTGTTCAATTACCAGGCCAAATCGCTGATACTGTGAAAGAGAACGGAAGAGCTTTCCTTTTTCTTTATTGCTTATAAAAGCTGCTTTCAGCTCTTGGGCGGCAGGATACGCTCCCATCGTTCGTATAAAACGCTCTGCGTGGAGATATTTTCTCGTGCATATATCCCGATCTTCCCGCGAGAAAAGGACAATGCCGCCAAATACGAAAATGTCATTATGTACGGCGTCAAACACTCCCGATTCATCAGAAAAGACATATATATCCACGAAACCACTCCTGACATGTAAAGAGCCGCCATATGGCGGCTCCCCTTGTGTCCGACGTACTTGCAAGTACGCTTAAACGTTAATTCGGTTACACAAGTATACAGCGTATTCCTACCTGCATCTAAAGTATAACATGGTTTCCCAACCCTGTCAATCATTTAAATGCGCTTAACGCAGAAATACCTGCTTCTACATTATACGCCGGTTAGGGCAATTGTTGCACGTTCCTGTGCAACAATTTAAAAATTTCTTGCTCGGAGCGGTTTGAAATGGAGAACGCAGCCTGTCAACGCCAGTGCTAAAATGTAAGAAAACGCCGAGGAAAACAGATGGACTGGGGATTCTTCGAGGATCACCTGGTGTACGAGGACGGGAGGTGGAAGAAGCTGTACTGCT
>OFGP01000926.1_pt1 | contig 24752 bp, 26 predicted proteins | sample 1521781 | NCBI WGS metagenome assembly OFGP01 (sample SAMEA3504113, study PRJEB24116) | mouse gut metagenome | biome: mouse gut; feature: mouse-associated habitat; material: faeces | place: Denmark | collected 2011
GATCCGGATTCTTTAAAAGATTTAGGCGACAGGGATCACGACTGGCGGCGGGGCTGTATTCCCATTGAATCTCAGGGAGATACTTATTTTACTTATCTGCTGGTGGCAGGGCCGGACCGGGGCCGTGTCGTTTATATAGAATATGAGCGCTCCTGGATATTCTTCCCCAGGGAGCCGGACTTTTTATCCTGGTATATCCGTTGGCTGCGGGAGGCGGCAGCCGGTTACGATATGGGGTGGTTCGGCCTTTCTCTGGATGGCGATGAAGAAACGCTGCGGAAGCTTTACATTCAGGCCGATACGGATGCGGAACGTCTGCTGGCGGTCGGCAGCATGGACAAGTTCCCGGTTTTATCGGAGGCTTCCCGGGATTTCATACGCGGGATTTTGGATGATTGGATCGCAAAGGAAAATGTGGACAGCCTGCCCCTGCTGGCTTACCGTGTAGACCCTGTGTTATATGGACAGTTTTTGGATAAACGGTGGGAAGCAGGGTTGTTTGACCAGGTAGTCTATGAGTTGTACCACACGCCTGCGGAAAGGAAAGATCTGGCGAAGAGCTGGAGGGAGCGCATTCTGGATAAGCTGTCGGAGCTTTCCCCGGAAACTTATTGTATCGCTATCCCTCTTTTAAGGATGGGCGGTGAAGTGAAACTGGAACAGGTGGCGTTTCTTCTGGATAAAGCCGAAGGCAGGGAGAAAAGGGAACTGCTCTATGATCTGGGGCGTTTCCCGGACGCAAAGGAACACCTGGAGATATGGCTGGACTTTTTGCGGGAACGGGAGGATTTGGAGCTGCTCCATTATGCCCTGCTGTCGGTTCCTTGTGTAAACGACTCTCGGTTACGGGAAGCATTGCTTGAGGTGCAGGAGGCATTTCCGTTTGCGCTGGAGCAGATCCATGTGGACGATTATAAGGATAAAGAAGCATTAGAGCGTTCTTTCCGCCGGAATGAGGAATGCAAAGTCTACAAAGGGGCCGGCACGGTGTTAAAGGATTTGTTTTATGAAAGCATAAACCCGGAAGATATCCGTTTTCCCCGCCCGTACCGTCTGGAGATGCCGGGAAATGCGCTGGCTGACCTTGGCATGTACCGGACGATTCCGGCAGATGGGATTTTGCTGCATCCGCTGATTGCCCTTGCCATCCGGCAGGAATCGGGCGGACGGCTGCCGTCCACGGCCTGGGACTGGGGGCGGAAGTTAAAGCAGATGAAAAAGCTGCAGCTTGTCCTGTCCGAAAAAACAGTCCAGAGTTGGGATGATGAAAGGCGCTATGCGTATCTTCGTGCGCCGGAGGAACATTTTCCCCCGGAACCTTACTATTATGACCTCCGGGGCTGGTCTGTTATCGGGCGTATGGAGAATTTACGGGAACTGCGGATCTGTGAAATATGTGTGGAGGATTTTTCTTTTCTGACAGAATGTAAAAATCTGCGGACGTTATCTCTCTATAATACAAATTTTACGGATTGCCGGTTACTGCTGAAACTGCCTAAGTTAAAATATATTGACCTGCGCTCCTGCCGCTTGATACATAAAGAGGTTTTGAAGAAACTTCATGTGGAGTGTGAGCTATAAAATAAAGGAGATATGGTATGTCGGAATTATTAAACAATGTTCGTTCCCGCATTGAATCGTTGGGGATAGGCTTTCAATTTGTAAAAACAGTCAAAACCGGAACAAATGGAGCAGAACGGGAAACATGGCTTTTGGAATATGAGGGTTCCCAGTTTATCTTTGTACCTGGCAGGAAACATGTCACTTTGGGATGGGATACAGATCAATGTCCTCTGGGAGAAGGTGTATTAGAAGGTCTGCAGAAAGAATTTTCTTCCGGTCATGAATATTACTATGAGGAGGAACTGGAGGGTTTAAAGGGCGATTATCAGGAGCAGATTGACGAGGCAGAAGAAAACGGCGATTCCGTGAAAGCAGACGAGCTGCGTTCGGAACTGGCAGAAGAATTAAGATCGTGGAACGAGGACATAGAAGAAAAAGGTTACGCAAGCTGGGAGGGCTTTCTGGCAAAGTGGAACGAGCATCTGTCCAGGTGCCTGTCGCCGCTGCGCGCTGCCGATATCGGGGATATGATAGTAGAGGTGGACAGCCGCTATCTGGACGAGGATGCGCCATCCCTGGAACAGGCGGTTCTCTCCCTGAAACAAGGGCCTTTTACATTACTGACAGAAGATGAATGGGAGTATCTTTGTAATGGCGGCACACGGACATTGTTCCGTTGGGGCGATACATTAAGCGATGTAATGACGGAGATCTTCCAGGTGGGCGCTGTTGGGGAAACCAGGGAAAATACAATATTGGAGCAGCCTAATATGCTGGGCCTTTTCATTGCGTATGATTCTTATAAAAATGAAATCATTGATAATATATCCTATACAAAAGGTGGGGATGGAGGATGCTCGCTTTGCGGCGGTGACGGAGCAATCTATGTCCTGCCCTGCTATACTGCTTTTTACCGACATCCAGTCAACGAACACTGTTCAGGTTTGTTGAAAAACTATTTTTGTTATCGGCGCATTATTCGACTGCCATAATAAATTTGATTATATTGAGCATATGTTATCTATCACCTGATTACTATGAATTTAAATAAATAGGGAATGACAGGGGGCAATATCAATGAAAAAATGTATACCACGTACATCTGACCGTATTATTACTGTTTTGGCGGCTGCTGTTTGTGCAGTTGCAGCATTTTTCGCTTGCCGGGAATTGCTCTGTGGCGGACAGCCTCCCGCAGTATTTTTCGCGATGACTCTTTTATTTGGCGGTGTAGCCATACATACAATCTGGCGCATGATCTATATGGGGAACTGGGGCTTTTTCTATGATGATGAAAAAATTATTTTTGCCCTGTCCCGTAAAGATCACCGTGAGTTTCGATGGGATGAACTACAAAATGCGAAGACGAACATTTTCTATCCATCCTCGCCTACCGCATGGTATTTTTACTTTCAGGATGAAAAGAAGACAAAGAAGATCGCCGTTACGCCTCGTCTGGCAGGCTACAATGAGTTTGTAGATATGCTTAGAAAAAAAGGGTTTCCTGCCCAAAGCCCCAGTGCTCTCAATTTTGATAAAAATACCGCTAAGGATATTTTCCATGAGGTATTTGGAGAGGATTTTGGCAAAGGCAGCAACAAGAATGGGAGCAAATAAATATAGTTAAATATAAATCGGAAATTGAGGTGCATATAATGATTTTTCAAATGGCCAGTACATCAGCTTATGATGAGAATGAAGTTCAAGTATGTATTCTTGCTGAAAAAGGAGAAACAATCAGAATTGGAGACATTATTGCAATTCCAATGAATGACCATACTTTTGAACAACGTGAGATTATAGCTATGTATAGGGATAGAAAGAAGTGGAAAAAAGGTAAAGACTTATTCTCTGAAATAAAGGAAGGTGAATGGGCGGAATGTATCATCCATAATATCCATTCAGGAATGATTCATACAATTAGTGCTTCCTATGATGAAGACCTGTTAAAAGATGGTTGGGTATGCGGTTAAAAGGAAGTGGGAGCAAAAGTAAGTAATTTTTTACATAATACAAGGAGGAATACATCTATGCTGCATTGGATTGCGATTATACTCGGAATTGTCTTTACGCTTTTTCAACTTTTTTATGCTTTTATAGTAATATGCAGTTTGATAGAAAATACGGGATATAAAATCCTTAGCATTGTTTTTGGCATCTGCCATGCAATTTCACCGGTTTTGTTCGCATTCTTTGGCTATCAGTGCCTTTTGCGTAAGATAGTGCAATATGGCGTATTAAAAGCAGGTATCGGTATTGTTGTTTGTTTTGTCATATATTTTTTTGCAGTATCAGTTTGGAATAGGACTGTATTGGGGGATGTTCCTGAAACATGGAAGATTGGTCTTTTGACAGTGGCACAAGTGATTGTTTCAGCTATATTTATTTACGGCTTTTTATATTTTTAAACAACATAACGAATATGCTGTATAGCTGTTAGATGCAGGCAAACGGAACGGCTGTGTTTTATCATCCGGAGCATATCGGTCGGGGAATCTTTTTTGACGGCAGCAGAGCCAGAGAAGGGTATTATGAGATAAGCTATAATATTCCTACAACCAGAGCGGAGATCACAGATTTTGCCAGGCTTGCAGGAGAGATAGAAAAACGTCTGGGCAAAGCAGAGATGTACTGCGTGGAAGAAGAGAGGGCCTTTACCAGTAGGGAACTAGAACAGGGAATTGAGGGTTTTGCTGTATTCAGCCGGAAGTCACTGAACCAGTTTTGCGGAAATAAGGAATTTAAAAGCCATATTCTTACGCTGGCACGGTGGCCTTATACACTGACGGAGGACAAGGTAGCCGCATGGGAGGCATGTACGGATCTTTCTGATTTTGAGAGTACCCTGCATGGTCTTCAGGCACGGGATGTCTATTACGCAAAGCCAAGGCTTCTGCAGAAAAACGATACAAAAGAGATCGGAGCCTTTTATGCCTTAACAGAAGAATGCGAAAGTATCTTTCCTGTCCGGGCTGACGGGTTTCTGAATCTGAGTGAACTGAAAGTGACAGAGGGGGTTATACAGTTTGTACTTTACAGTGAGCAGCGTGTGCTGGAAGGAATGTTTCCTTATGAGCAGTTTATTGAGGAACTGAACAGATATGATGTCCGAAAGTTTGACGCGGATCACATCCTAATCCCGCCTATGACAAAAGCGGATCTGGAAAATTTGGCCGAGAAACTACGAGGAAAGGGAAGGTTGGCATGAACGGAGCAGCAGGAGAAAAGCAGGAAGCAGAAAAAAGGATAAAGGAATATATACAGGTAAGCGCCATGGGCCTGAGCAAAAAGGAAGAACAGGATTTCAACGAGCTTGTGCTCCGCAATGAGGAAACAGCAAAAAAGGTATTCCGGGGTTCAAACCATACAGGAAAAGCGTATATTCTGATCTTTTTGAATTCCCAGGGGAAAGGCGCAGACATTGCAAAAGAGGAGGCGGCAGCCTGGGCCGGCCAGATGGAATTTATAAACAGCAATCCTTTAGAAGAACGGGCATTCCGTTCCTGGCTGTCAGGAGAAACAGATATCATGCCGGAAACAATGCCTGTCAATAAATATATTATGGGATTTCCCCACAGAAAAAATGTGGAACTCTGTTATTTATCAAAGGTATGCACATTTACGGAAAGACTTATCGTTTATGGGATAAAAAGAGGATATGTGGATATTGTACGGGGGCCGGTGAAGGAAATGATGCGTGAAATTGGAGTGCCCTATGCACATTCTTTTCTTGAACATACAATCCGGACATACCAATTATCAGAAGAAGATATCATGCAGATGTATTCCGCAATCTATGCGATATCCGGAAACGCAAAAGCGGAAAAGGAGTTTTACCGGAATTTTATCTGTGCATGGCTGGAGCAGGATCAGGACAGGTATCTGGCGGCCATTGAAAAGATCAGCAAAGATATGCGGAAAAAGATATTTGCTGTGTTAAAAAGAGAAAATCTGTATACAGTATAACACTTAACAGGTATCTGCAACTTCAGGGGGTACATATGGGAAAACTAAAATCTATTATCTTTGTGGTGGGAATTATGCTGCTGATCCTAGCAGCGGCGATGGGTTGTCTTTCCATCAGGTATCTGTCTGCTATCCTCCCCGCTGACAGTTACGAGGACAAAGGCGTTTATACCTTTTCACCCTATCAGGTGCTGCCCGTCCAGGTGCAGAATACGGGTGCGAACGGACGTGACCGCCGCATGAACCCGACGAAAACCGCCTATATGGTCTACTATCAGGACATCAGTGGAAGCGGCTATCAGTGGAGCGAGCAAGCCCTCACCCGTGAACTGGGCCAGAAGATTGTGGATGCAGGAACAACAGTGGAGTGGCGGGTGCTGGAGATTCCCGCTGACCGCTCCTATATCACTGTGGAGCCGGATCAGACTGCGGAAAGCTACACAACAGGACTTCGGAAAAAGTACATCACTGCCCTCGTGCTGGCGGGTGTTTATGTCCTGTTGTATGTGGCGGCGTGGTGTGTGATAGGCGGCATGAAAAGGAGAACGGGGCAGGTATGAAAATAAAAATTGTGCGCCATGTTGTTTCTTTATGCTGGGTAACAATGGTTGTTCTATTATTGACTGGTTGTAATCCAGCAGCAGGTGCAACAGAATATGAAGTAATATATCCGTCCGGTTATAGCAGAGATTCCTATGCTTATGATGAAAAATCTCCCATTGAGGGAAGTTCTTGTTATCTTCAATGGGAAAAAGCGGATGATTACGAGAAAACCTATGACTACGATATACATATCCTGGATGAGAATGATTCGGTATTGTATCGTTATCCAGATGTGGGAAGCAAGGCGATGCGTGGGAGCATACAGGAAGATGGTAAAACCTGGGCTTGTGCGGAACATTGGACGGCTCCCCACCACAATGGCTATGTGGAAGGCTGGCTGAAAGAAAGCGATCTGCTCTTGATCGATCTGGGTGATGGCGAGATATTGTTTCAGGACAAGGCAGGAGAAAATGAATTTTACATCACCTCAAATGAGACAAGATGTTATTTCTATGTTCCTGGAAAAGAAGAAAGCGAGAAGCTGTTCGGACTGATAAAGATACCTGCGGAAAATGCGGCGATTTATTACCGGGACACGTTGGACTGGACGCAGAAACATGCGTTTTACACTTTTGATTATGTGACGGAACCGGATATTGATACAAGTGATGGAGTGGAAACCCGTATTAGATTTTATATATCGGAAAACCAGCTTCAAGTGGCATGGACATCCTATGAACCGGTTGATAATGAGGACTGGGAGTACCTGGAGAAAAAGGCTTATGAAATTTCCTTTACCCCCAATGATTCTGAGTGAGCCGAGTGGGCAGACGAGGCAGTGAGGCTATGGGCAGCGCAATGCTATTTGGGATGATTGCAGGTTTTGTGTGTACCATCCAGGCTATTGAGATATAGTATTCGTGTAGCCGAATAGTGGAGCAACAAAAGGAGGAAAAGATTAATGGATGATATTGCAAACTGGCGATTGCAGCAGGAGAATACATTAAAACCATTTCCATATGTTTTCCCACAGATGCCGCCCCTTGACAAGCGGTTCATTAAAATTATGGCCGAACAGCTTGACGTAATCCCGTTTGGGTTCCCGGAAATGTTCATTGACGGTTTTAATCTGGAGCAAAGATGATGGCAGTGGTTTTCAGGAGCGAGTAGGAGGACAGGAAAAGGCAGACGCTTTGAGGGGGCGGCTGCCTTTTTTGGGGATTGCTGATAAATGGACAGTGGTGTAAACTTGACTGGATTTTCTCACCAGTCAGTGGAATACTCCATGCTCCACAAGATTTCCTCCAAATCATTATCTGAAATGGAATACTGTTTCTGAATTGGTTTCAGCGCAGTTATTATTTTATCAAATTCTTCGTCATCATCTATTTTGTCTGATAATTCATCATAATTCTGTAACCCACATTCTTCTTTCAATACCCTGAGAACCTCTTTTTTAGAAGCTTTTCGCAGCGAATCACAATCCCTATCATGAAGTATCTCATCAAGATATGTGAGCAGATTCTTGGAAATGAACACCATGCTTTGGTCTATTTCTTCCGGTGTTACCGTGTTTTCGTCAAAGTCAAACAATACTTCGTGGTCAATCTGGTAAATTCCGCATTTCTCTTCTTCCGGCATTTTATGAAGTCGAATACAACGGATGAAGTAGCATTCTTCATCCCACGTGAAAGGCAAATAACCACATCTCACAAGGACAGGATTCCATGCGTTTCTCACTCCTTGAAAATGTTCAGCTACAGAATTACGTCCTATGGGGTCATCAAAGCAGTGATGGGTAACAGTCAGAAATGCTTTCAAGGAAAGAGGCAGTTCAACCCCTATTTCTTTTTCCAATGCCTTGATTTCCCCATCCGAAATTATAGCCGGAACCAACTTCCATTTCTTCCATTCATCATTAGGGTTCACATCATCACTCCACATTTCTTTTTCATCTTCCTCAAGAGGAAGTGTCACATGAATTTCTTCCTGTGAAAGCTTCTGATAATACTGTTCAAAAAAATTTCTCATGTACTCCTGATACTCGGCATAGGTCATTTCAGCACCCTCCTTTTTAATTCGATTTATTGTTGTGTTTAGTCTAACACATTTACCAAACATCTCCAATATTCCGTTTATGAAAAAGTTAAAAGAATGAATTCTTCACTTGACAATGTGGCAAAGAACTGCTGGCAGCTATGGATGCAAGCCTGGCTCTGCGGCGGGGAGATTATGAGGCATTCCACCGTATGGAGGAAGCCCGGAGCGCCAGAGCACATCTGGAATATGCGATACAGGAGGGAGGGACTTTGTATGTGGTGGAAGATGCCCGGCGTATGCTGGCAGAACGGACGTAAATAGAGGATATGGCAAAATGGTGTATGATTGCGGCAGGGACAGGAACAGGTTCTGCGAAAAAACAAGTGACCGGCTTCTTATTTCAAATAATTTTTGCAGCAGTCTGTCCCCATTTGCAGATAGGGCTCCACAAACAGGACATACAGGTTTATCACTGCTATATTGATCTCTCTCATAGCGGATGCCAGCCGCTCATCACAGATGTACTTCTCCAGAAGTGCCTGCAGATCCGGGGAAGGTGACTTGGCAGCCAGCTCCAGAAGAGACTTGGGGCTGTAATCCCGCTCGGAGAGGAAAATCTGGCTGCGCAGGGTTCCCGGAGCGATGTCCTTGCTGCCGGGATCCGGCACATCCTCCGGATACTCATAGGCTAGGTTGAAATAGTACCCGCGGGGATCCAGATACCGCTTGTCCATTTCCACCAGTTCCCACCCCTCCAGTTCAGGACTGTACTGGCAGAGTGCCTCCCGGAAATGCCGAACCCTGTCCGCTTCCTCTAAAGGGAGGGTTCTCCCTGCCTCTTCCTGTTCCAGATAGCAGGAGAGGGCGCCTATGCAGCGGATGATATGATCTAAATGGTCGAACTCCTGCCAGGCCGTGATGTAATGCCCAAGGATGCCTGCCAGCGCCTTCTCCAGAGGGATGGATCCCCCATAGTCCTCTAGAAGCGCTTCTCTCCAACTCCGAAACTCCTCCCGGCTTAAATCCTGTCCCTCGTTTTTTTGAAAGTCCGGATTCTCCAGGGCATCCAGGTACTGTCCCAGTGTCATCCGCATGCAGTGGTAGATATTCTTAGGTCTCAGGCTGCCCTTTGCATGATCCAGCAGCATCAGCCCCAGCAGGACTATGGCGTTGTTCATCCTGACGCCCCAAACCGGCTTGTAGGGATCCTGCTTCTTTGCCATGGGTATGCCCAGTGAGGCCGGCCGAAAGAAATGGTTGTCGTGTTCAACCGCAAGACGGAAGCTGTGGCTGAAGCCATAGTAACTGCCCATGTCCACAGCCGGATGATCCCAGAACTCCCCGGTCAGCCCATACATGGCATCCACATCGGGCTTCCCGAAGAAGACCTGGAATGCGGGAAGCCGGGAGAACCGTTCCACCAGTTTGGCAGCGGCCTCAGGCGAAGCTGCCAAAGACCCTGCCGACCGTTCCAGACGTTCCTCCATTGTCAGAAGAATCCTGTCGTCGTTATTCATACAGCCTCCTTTCTTGGCTCTGCTCCTTCCGGCATCCGTTCTATGCATTTCATCAGGCTGCGGTAGACTTCGTCCTGAGCCAGTTCATACTTCTTTACCCTGCGCGGCTCGGCGCCCCTCTCGAAGATGAACATGGTGTCCAGGGGCAGGTTCAGAACCGTGGAAATTTGGCAGTTGAACTTTTCGGCGAAGTACCTGGCCGTCTGGGTGTCCGTGCCGCCCAGGTACAGGCAATGGTCGCAGTTGTTGATGATGGTCTGGGACTTGGCGTGACCGTAGAGACCTTCCAGCTGGGAGAGGCTCTGGATGACTACGCTGACATAAATTTCCCGGGAGCGGATTACCGATATAATTTTATCGAAATCCGGAATCACGGTGTTGGTGCTGAAGTCATCCAGGATGAAGCGCACCGGAACGGGGAGGCGGCTGTCAGGCTGCCTGTCGGCGGCTGTCATAAGGTACTGCAGTGCCTGGGTGTAGAAGAGGTTGATCAGGGCATCCTGGCTGCGGTCGGAGTCGCTGACAGACAAAAACAGCGCTGTCTTTCCTTCCAGGAAGGCATTCATGTCCACCTGCTCCTTCATGCGAAACATCCGCTTCACGCCGGAGTAGGTCACCACGTTCAGGTGCTGAGCCAGGATTCCCTTGATGCTGGCATCCATTCTCTCTGCCTTTGTGTTCTGCCGGATCATCCCGATTTTACGTGCAAAAGCGCTGTCAGGATGGGTGGTGCACTCCTCCTCAATTATGTTTTCCAACCCATCGGTTCCCATCTTTGAAAGGAAGGTGTACACTTCGTACAGGTTGTGCTGCTCCGGGGGCAGCAGGTTCATTATGAAGAGAATGATCGCCTCCAAATACATCTGAGCCGCCTGATCCCAGAAGGGGTCTTTGTCGTTCATCCACGGGCAGAGAGTCTGAGCCAGTTTTTTAATATCCTGTTCATTGTAGTAGTCTCCGTTCTGGTTGAGTTCAACGTCCTGGCATTTCCGGATATAGGACAAGGGGTTGTAGCCCCAGGGGGTCTCAGCCACGTTTGTGAAGTCCAGATGCATGACTTTGTAGCCGTTCTTTTCCAGATGCTTCCCATACAGCCTGCGAAGGTTCCCTTTGGTGTCGGCCACGATCAGGTTGTCCTGGGCGTGGAGGATATTGGGCACTACATAGCCCCTGGTTTTGCCTGCTCCAGCCGGGCCTACCAGCAGATCGTTGTTGTTGATGCCCGTGGCCCAGGTGTCGTTGCTGGCGAGGATGTTCTTCGCAAGGATACGTTTGGTTTTGATGTTGTTATACATTTTTTTCCTCCTGTTTTTGTTGATTTCCAAAGTTTTTATGTTGTGATTCCATTATATCAGGTGCCTGGTTTTGTATCTGTAATTTTTACATAGATAACTTGTTGTTTATAAAATGGCAAAATGGACGCCCTGCTGCCGCAATGGCGGCCGAATCAGTCATGCCTGCGGGTATGGGGGAGAACAACTCACCCCCCTATGGGGGCAAGCTGAAAAGTGCAGTTTTTCTGGATGCGGCACTGGAGGCCTTCAAAGCCGCCGGTGCAAAAATCCAGGAGGATGTCATCGCCGCAGAGCCTGCAGCGGACATTGCAGCGAAGGGTGGCGATATTCTGCAGAAATTCCTTGCCGAGTGCCTCCATGGAAGAGATGACGCGGGATTCGTATTGATACTGCTTTTCCCGGGGCATTTCCGCGTAATGCAGATACAGATTCAAGGGACTGAAAACGGAGTTGCTCAAGGAAAAGTAACTTCCTGCCATCATATATACAATGTAGGCCAGAGCGCGCTGTTTATGGTAACTTTTTTCGATGCTGTTGAAGGTTTTCATAAGTGTTCATCCTTTCTTTTGGGGAGAATTGGTTGTCTTTTTCTGTTTCTTTTTAAGGTGCCTGCCTTACAGTGATTAGTATAGCAGGAACTTATAATAGTGTTCGTAATTATTACAAATAACACTCCAATTAACCCCGGGATGGCCAGTCTGCCATCCTTCCCCCATGGACAGCAGTACAGAAAAGGGCTATCCCTTAAAGGCTCTCAGGTCAGTTTCTCTGACGCCTTTTGGGATAGCCACATTTTTGTTTGAATTATTGTATTTTAACAGAGCGCCCCATCGACAGTAAATTCATCTGCTTTGCCAGCCTGTCATAAGATTTCCTTCACTTCAGCGGCGCAGATTATCTTCTGCAATCTTTCTCTGTGTCCGTTTGAAGTCGTTCTTCGCCATCTGGCTTGGCTCCGAGTCCTCCAAGCTATCAAAGGCCCACCAAAACGCTTTCGGGATACCAATAAAACCCTCTTCATTACATGCCTTGATTTTTTGGCGGGGAATCTTGTCCATATCCTCATAGTAATATCCGATTCCGTTGTCTATATTCTGGGACTCCATCTGTATGCCGCGTCCGCTTCCGCAGTACCATTTGAATTTGCTCAGAACATCTTCATAGCTTTTTCCGGCATTTTCGTGAAAGGTGGGCTGCAGCTGGAATGCCACTTCCGGATCATCGGAGTTTTTCTTGTCCAGACGCAGAAAGTCGTAGCAGAAAAAGGCCTCTTCCTTATCATATTTCTTTTTCAGTTCCGCCTTTTCGCTCTTCTCATACACTTTCGCGTAGTATTCCTTCCCTGCCAGGAAAAAGACACAGCCGCTGTGCAGATCCATGGCCAGCGGAAAGTAGAAATTCTCCTTGCCTTCCTGCTCCAAAGCCTGCAAAAGTGCCTGGCGGTAATGCTCAAAGCCATCCGGCTCCCACACACAGAACCCGTTTCTCACTGTCCAGCCTTCATCGGTTTCCTTGCCGCCCTCTCCCTTCCCGATGAAATCATAACCTTTCTCACTGTCACAGTAGGCTCCGAAAAGCCGCAGGGAGAAGTCCTGTTTCCGGCGTTCCTGCAAGAGATTCTTAAGCTCGTCCTCCTCCCCGAGGGGATATCCATTGTCTTGCAGCCAGGTCTTGATTTTAATGTGAACTGCCATCTTTTCCAGTTTTGCGGTCAGCCATGGCAGGTAGTCCACCGTCCGGATGCCTTTTCTGGTTCTTACTTTGATTTTCAGATCGTGCAGCCGGTTGGAAATTTCTTTGTCACCTGTTTTTGCCTCGCTCCAAATCTTCTCTGCCAGTTCTGCCAGATCTCGCTCTACGCCCGCCTTATCACGGATGTTCTGACCGCTCTTTTGAAGTGTTTTGGGCTCTCCGGGTTCTCTGGGCTTTTTAAGCGTTTCCAGTTCCCTGATTTTTTCGAGTTTTCTGGATTCTTTGCGCGCCCGGGATTTTTCAAGCTTCTTAAGAATTTCAGGCATTTCGGTTCCTTCGTGCTCCAAAGATTCTTTCCTCTCCATAATTTCTTTTTCCAGCTTTTGGGTCTCTTTTTCCAGTTTCCGGATCTCTTTTTCAATCTTCCGGATTTCGTCCAGCTTTACAGACTCCTCAAGTTCCCGTCCCAGTCCCATACGCAGCAGCTTATACAGCCACGTGTGTCCGTCAGCTATGCTGATATCTTTATAATAGATATCGCGTACTGCCAGATACTCTGTCAGCCACAGATAATATTCCGCATCCGTAATCAGCCCTGCTTCATAACCGGCATCGTTTTGCATAAGTTCCTTCCAGAAATCCCGGCGCTCCTTCTTCTGTTTCTCTTTTTCCTGTTCTGTCCCTTGTCCGTTCTTTGCCCTCCGGGGCGGTTTTCGCATCAGCACTTCACGTGCCCACTCCGGGCGCTCCAGCATAGTTTCTTTTAGAAGTCCCCTGATTTTGGCTCCGTACTTCAGCCATGAGGTCTCTTCTTCCAAAAGCCAGGGGAAGCGTCCCGTCAACAGTTCTTTCATCTCTTCCGGAAGCTGTCCAAAGTGTTCCTTCAAAAGCTTCACGGTGCTCTCCGGAAGCTGTGGGAGATGCACTTTCAGCAGTTTTTTCACCTCTTCCGGAAGCTGGGCAAAATGTTCCCTCATCTGTTCCGGTTCGTTCTTTTCATCTGCCAGAAACGCAAGGAATCCTCTGCTTAGTTTCTCCATCTGTTTCCTGAAATTCTTCTTCGAAAGCGGCGGCAGGCTCTCTTTCAGCAGTTCCCTGATGTTCTCAGCCCAAAAGCTCCTGTACAGGAAAGATTTTTCCCCCTGTTTCCGATAGTCGTCAATCAGGTCATAGAAGTAGGTTTCACGAATTCCCCTTATAGATTTTTCCATCGTATCCCCCTTGAGTAGCGCTCTGCCTGCCGGTAAGGGCCATCGTAGATGCCGCTGTATACGTCCAGTGCCTTATCCGTATCCATCACGGGCGGGATATCCTGCTCTGCCAGATACAGAGCCACGATCTCTTCCAGATCTTCGCAGAAGCCCCTCAGGACATCCTGTCCCGCCTGCTCAAACAGTTCCACGAAGCGTCTGCAGTGTCGGACATATTCACTCGAGGACTCAAAGGACAGGGCCAGATACTCGATATCCACCTGCTTCTGTACCTCACGCTCCTCTGCCTCATACCATGCATCGTCACGGTATTCGTACATATCATCGCGATAATCATCCTCTTCGTCATAGCTGTATTCGATGTCATAGTCGTCCTCGATATCATAATCGCCCTCTTCGTCATAGCTGTCTTCGGTGTCATAACCGTCCTCACCGTCATAGCCGTCTTCCGTGCCATAGCTGTCCTCACCTTCGCGGCTGTCCCCGGCGATGTCTTCCTCCGGCTGTGCCGCTTCCTCCGCCTTCTTCGCCAATGACCAGGGTCTGCGGTTCAGGTAGATGCTTTTGAATCGATTCCGTTTCACATTGCCTTCATCTGTCAGGAAAGCGGGGCGATCCACAGGCAAATGCCCAACCAGATCAAGGCCATTGTTGTAACCTGCTTTCGGACATGAGAGGACGCGGTAAAGATGGAGGCCGAACTGATCATCATAGCCCCAGAACAGTTCGTTCCTTTTGCCTCCCTCCGGCATTTCCATGACGCACCAGTTTCGCCAAAGCCGCTTCGCCTGTTCCAGCAGGAAAGCGAAATCCGTCCTCTCCTCCATTTCTCCGCCTGTCACAAGGGCATAATCCTTCTTGCACAGGCTGCACCGCATGACCACATAGAGATAGCTGACGTACAGTTCCTGCCGCACCCGGATATAGGATTCCGCCATGCTTTCTTCTGTGGACGGATCCGTGAATGTGCCCTCCCGCTGCTTTGCTGCCCAGCGGGATAAAAGTCCTTCCACAAAACCGGAGAGCTTCTCCTGGCTGAATTTTCCGTTCTCGTCCGTGATTTCCGGCTTGAAAGAGGCTTGATGCCCTTTCATGTATCCAAGGAGCCTGTCTGCGATATCCTGGATGCACAGCAGGTTCTTTTGATAGTTCTCTGCTTTCTTCCACAGCAGGCTCTTTTCATATGTCTCAAATTTTTTTATGATATTTGTCTCGGAATCATTAAAAAATAATTCCCTGCGTGTCTTGCTTTCTTCCTTCATGCTTTTCACCGCACCTTTCTTAAAATTGTGGATTTTGCATCTTTGGCGTGCCTCTGCGCTTCTATCCTAACATGATTATAGGGGGGAGTCAAATATATATCTGTAATTTTTACGAAGTAATTTAAATTGCTTTCGTGGCTTTTTGTTTTCCTCTGTGTTCCCTTGTCCACTGAGGGGATTGTTCAATGTTTTTGCCGATTACATTTTTGTATTTACTTTTGATAGGGGGATTATGGGTGCAGGACTTGCAGCGGTAGCCGAGAATTGGGGCACAGATTGTCAGAGCAATTAAATATTGCATTTTATGGTCAAGAGATCATCAGCGAAATTTCAAAAATGGATGTGGAAAGGGAACTTCTTGTTCATCAATCTTCTGGCGGAAACGGATGACATGTGATATTATAAAAACAAGAGGTTAAGGGATGTGGAATACGGCAAGGCCTGTAAGCATTGGATGTCAGGATTTTGAGACAATTGGAAAGTTGTTTTTAGGTTGATAAGTCTTTATTGATTTCCAAATAGTGAAGGGCAAAGGTTGTGTAACTTTGTTTACAAGACCCAGGTGCCTTGGGAAAATCCTGACTATGAGATGGTTAAGCAGTTTTTTTCAATGGACATAAAAAAGGAAACGTACAAGCAAAAATCGTTTTTTCAGACAGGACTGCCTTTCTTTGGAGCAGCCCTGTTTTTCCTGATCCCGGCTTTGTGCTTTTGTCTTGGAAGGAACACTCTTTTATTGGCGATTATTCTGCTTGCGATCGGGCTCTTATTGCTAATGCTGGGAGTGGGAAGGACAAAAGGAGAGACAAAACATATTCTGCAGTTTGTTCGGGACGAGTCTATTTTTTATCACAAATGCGATTCGCCTCTGATCATATCGGATCTGTTGGCCAACTTAGAGAAAGAAGGTTTTGACGTAGCAGAATATCCTTTTGGCAATTATTATGGTCATCGGTATATTGACCGGAAATACCATTTTCATTTCTTTGTTGCAAATCATGATACACCAGACTGTCCCGAAGCAGAGAGCTATTCCAAGTTGTTCATCCAGATTGTCTGCGGTGCAGGTATGGCAGCTGACAGTCAATATCTATGGATCTTAAAATATGGAGCTGGACTGGAACAGAAATCTCCGGAATATATCCAGGCAGTACGGGAAGGACTTATGCATGATAAAAATGGATGTTTCTTTGGATTCCGGCTTGCTTATGACACCGGGCAAGATATCCTGTATTGTGCGGAGGCGTTTAATCGTATTCTCTGGCATAAAAGCGAAACAACGGCAATCTATGCCAGTGAACTTATGAAAACGCTGTTTTTTGAACAAGGCAGGCACAGAAGCGTCTTTGGTGTGTCCTATTGTCCACTGAGGGTATCAGGAAAGGAAAAAGATGCAGATGGGGGTGCATAAAAATGTTGCATGTGGCAGTATGTGAAGATGATCATGCTCTGCTTGTGATTATAAAAGACAAAGTGCAAAAATATTTAAATGAAAACAATATCATGGCGATGCTGGAAACGTATGATCGCAGTGATTTGTTCAAGTATGACCTTCAGGAAGGGAAGTACTTTGATATTGTGCTCAGCGATATTGAGATGCCGGATACGGATGGTATGAAGCTTGCAGAACAGATCAGGAGCTGTCTGCCGGACGCCATCATTATTTTTGTAACGGCATATCTGAAATATGCCGTAGATGCATATGAACTGGATATCTTCCGGTATATTCCCAAAAGCAGTATGGATGAAAAACTGCCGAAGGCTTTGGATGATGCGATAAAACGAATGCAGAATCAGTCTCAGAAAAGTTACCTGATACAGACAGCGACAAAGATAGAAAAAATTCTGCTAAAACAGATCATATATATTCAGAAAGACGGAAAAAATGCAATGATCATCTGCACAGACGGCAGTGTGAAAAAAGTGAGAAAGAGTCTTTCGGATGTATATAAAGAACTTCATTCAGAAGACTTTGTCTTTGTAGAGCGGGGCAGCATAGTGAATCTTGCACAGATCAAAGGGATTCGAAAAGATGAGATTCTGCTGAGCAATGGCGTGTGCCTTCATGCGAGCCATGCAAGGATGGAAGAAGTGAAAAATCGGATGGCTGCATACTGGAGTGAGCATGTATGATATTTTTATCAGAATTTATAGAATGGGTGGCCTGTCTGACCGAAGTGGGATTAATGTTCTGGCTGCTTTGGGAAGCATTTAAAGATCAGAGAAAAAATGCAGGCATATATTGGGATCGTATTTATGTAGTGAGTATGGCCACCTGGGTATTGGTCATCAATAATATAGTGCTCTATTCAACATTTACACTTTTGCAGCTTGTAATCGTAAGCAGTATTGTGGCACGGGCTCTTTATCGGATCAATTTTATAAAACTTTTGACCTTTATCTTGTTTTACACGTTCTGCTTCTGCAGCACAGATATGTTGGTAAGCAGCCTGTACCTCTCTCTTGGAAACCGATGGAACATAAATGGCGATACGATCATGACATTTTCTCTGCAAAGAATAGGATTGGTTGTTCTGGCAAAGTCTGTCATGATCGTTTTTATGATTTTATTGAGAAAATGGCTGATTCCGGTTATAAGAAGCAATTATGAACGAAATATACTGTTGATAACAGGGATCGCCTTTTTGGGATTTTTATATTATCGGGAACGATCACAGAGCATTTCGTCGGTGGAATTGTCCAGCATCTGGGGTTTGACGGTGGTTCTCTGCGGTCTGGGAATCTATATTGTCTATAGCTATCAGGAAAATCGCAACGAAAAAATACGAAGCAAAATAGCGGAAATGCAAAATGAACTGCTGCGGGAAAACTATCAGATGGTAAGTGATCTTTATGAAAGCAATGCAAGGCTGTACCATGATCTGAACAATCATCTGGACATCCTTTATCAGATGATGATTTCTGAACGGCTGGATGAGGCAAGAGCATACATCAGCCAGATCAGCGAGCCTATGAAAGAACTGATGCTGAAGAGTTTTACAGGGAATGATATCATCGATGTGATTCTCAGCAGCAAAAAACAAAAGGCAGAGCAGCTTGGAATAAAGGTGAGCATGGACGTAGAGTTTCCGTCCAATACAGGCATCCGGACAAACGATGTATGTACGATTCTGGGAAACTTGATGGACAATGCCATCGACGGAAGCAAAGACACAGAAAATGCAGAAATCTGTCTGAAAATATGCCGGGTACATCAGTTTATTGTGATCCAGATCTCCAATACAATTTCCAGACAGCCGCTGATTGATGAAAGGACTGGCAGGCTGATTACGGCGAAAGAGGACAAGGCAAGCCACGGCTGGGGGATGCAGAGTGTAAAAGCCGCCCTGGAAAAGTATAACGGAACGATGAAATACCAATTTAATGAAACAGAATTCAAAATAACAGTTATGCTGTTTTTCTAATGAAATAAATCCGGCGGTTTCTCCTTTCTGGAAGAAGCTGCCGGATTTTTGGTGTGTTTTGCTCGTGGTCTCTGTTTGTGATTTCGCGGACAGAAATCCGGAGGTTTACGGACAAAAGGAACCATCTGGTATTGAGTTATGATACTCTCAATGGACAAAAGATCACCCCCCCTTGTCCACTGAGGGTATGATCGACAAATAAAATACAAAAAGGAGATGAAGTATTTATGAAGATGAAGAAAAGCATTCTTTTGACTGCAGCATTATTATCTCTGGGCAGTGTCGGATGTGGAGAGGAATCGTTCAGCACAGATGCCGAAAATGAAATAAGAGCAGAGGACACAGCGCAGACCGAACATGATGTACCTCAACAGGATTTTCCAGAAAGATTTGAGGAAACCATAGATGGCGTGGTATTTGATATGGATATACGGATTTCTGAGGAGGCAGATATGGAGAATCTGCACACAATGACAGCCACACTTCAGCAACCGGATATAGAAAAAGTCAAAGCAGTGTTTGCAGAGGGAAAGACCATCATGGATGAACAAAAGGAAACTGGATCCGGGGAAGATGGTATGGAATTTCCATGTTATACAGCGAATTATGAGGATGATACATTTTTGAATATCAGCACAAATGTAACTTACAGTCACACTCCGGTGTTTGAAAAGATAAATGGAGCATTTCGTCTCTATTCGTATTATAACGCAGAACGTTATGCAAAAGACGCGGTATTAGAAGCCGGGGATCCCGAAATGATGTTTGAACGTGTATTAAAGGACATCCGCGATGCGGGTTATCAGCTTGAAAATACAGCATATGATTACTACGCACTGGATCATGAGACTATGGCAGAAGAATTTATGATGCTTGATAAAACGGGGGAAGCTCTGGGTACAGAAGGAATTTCCTGGGGAGTGGAAGATGACTGCTATTTTTACACAGCAGTTCAGCTGCAGGAGGGACTGCCCATATATTTTGGAAGTCAGGATTTTCCGGAAGATGAGGAGAGCAACCGACCGATTCAGGTGCTGTGTTCTGCAAATGGATTGGAAAGATTGGATATCTCACGGTTATATTCTTTTTCCGAGCCGAAAGATGCCGTAAGCCTGCTGGATCTTGATACAATTGTTAAAACAGTATCAAAGAAATACGCAGATATGATAGGGCCTTCCTTTACCGTGAAACGGGCAGAATTATACAAGTTGCCGGTGAAATCAGCAGACAGCACATACGATGTGAAAATTGTATGGTTATTTGAAGTTCTGGAAACAGGGAATGACAGTGACACCGGCGAAAAATATGAATATACACAATATATGTTTGTGGATGCAGCGGACGGTACGGAGGTGTTGATTTAGTGAGAAAGCGACAGGCATACGTTCGAACAGAAATCGGCCGCCTGTTTCGTAAAAAAGAATTCTATTTTTCTGTTCCGGGAATCGTTTTAATTTTGTTTTTGTCCGCAAACGATGGGATGGGTAATCTGGGAGATTCTGTTTTGTCAGCAGTACTGCTGTCATCTTATGATGCTGGTTTTTTGATCGCCTTTTCATTGGCGGCCATTCCATATGCAGCCGCGTTTACAGATGAGCTGGAATATCATTACACAAAGTATCTGGTGATTCGCGGAAATCTGAAAAGCTATGTCTTTTCCAAAATGTTTGTTATTTTTTTATCATCTGTACTGACAATGGGAGTCGGCATCACCTGCTTTTCTGTGTGTTGCCTGGCAGGTTTGCCCTGGGTGGATGAAGGAATGATGGAATATATCTTACAGTTCGGCGGTTATCGTTATTTTTTGGAGCGTGGATATTACCTCTTATGGTTTTTTCTTTATGGAACACAGTGGGGGATTCTGGCAGGCATTTTGTCGATGGCGGCAGCATTTTGTTCCCTTTTTTTATCAAATAAACTGCTTGTTTATTCCTTGCCGGTTTTGCTGTATCAGATGTTGACTGAATTTGGTGCGGACAGTTTTCGACAAACAGCGGCATTGGATCCCCATATAATTTTTGATGCCAGATACAACATATGGAACAGTGACATAAAAATGTTCACCTGGGCACTTGCGGCAGGAGCAGCGGCGTGGCTGCTTTTTGGCCTTGCGGGTGTACGGCAGTTGAAAAGGAGGATATAGACATCGTGTTATATGCTCGTTTTTTTCGGCAGACACTTGCAGAGCGGATCTTTAGTTCCAGGACGTATTCCGTGGCATTCTTGCAGGGATGCATTTTGTATCTGTATATGCGGCCGGTTGTACGTGCTTCCAAAGATCTGGACTGTGGGGCAGCGCCATGGGCATTTCCGTTTCTTTTGTCCAATCTTTTCTTTTTGCTGTTATTTATGGTCGGGATCATTTATTATTTTTCAGATGTTCCATTTATGCAGAATAAAAATATGTATCAGGTCATCCGTACAGGGAGGATGCGGTGGGCAGCAGGACAGATTGGCGCGATATTTGCACAGGCATTTTTGCTCATGGCCGCCAATGTAGTGTTCAGTATGCTTTTGCTGACCGGCTCGTGTGAGTATACACTGGGCTGGGGGAAGCTGTATCATACTCTGGCATTAACGGGCGGCTCGGAGTCGTACCGGTTTTTGTTCTTTTTTTCCTATGAAACCATGCAGCTGTTTACACCTCTGGAACTGCTTGGACTGACCGTGCTGCTTGGCACTCTGGTGATTGCTTTTACTGGTCTTTTTATGTTTGTGGTCAGCTTGTACATAAGCAGAAGTGTTGCGGTTACCGCGGCATTTCTTATGGTGATGATGATTTATCTGGTTGAGAATATCCATCCATTGTTAAAAAGGTGGATGGCAATGTTTGCACCGGTAAACTGGATGCGGGTAACTCATATTGGAATCAAATTACATGACAGTTTTCTTCAGCCTTCGGTTCCTTATATGCTGGCAGTACTAACAGCCGGAATTCTGACATGTGCAAGTTTTATATGCCTGAAAATCAAAAAGACCGAATTTCAGTGGTATAAAGAAGAATAGGGAGATGCAAATGGAACAGTCTGTGATCGAAATGAAACATGTAAGTAAATCATTTAAAGGGACTTTGGTATTGCGTGATGTAAATATGATCTGCAGGAGTGGAAAAATATATGGGATAGTCGGATACAACGGTTCCGGGAAAACCGTATTATTTAAATGTATCTGTGGTTTTCTTCATGTGGATTCCGGGAACATATGGGTAAATGGCAAAGTGATGGGAAAAGAGATGGATATGCTGAAAAATGCTGGAATTATCATTGAAGAACCTGGATATATCCGCAATTTATCAGGATATCGTAATCTGGAATATCTGTATCGAATACGGAATAAAAAAAATGCCGAAGCCATTTATTCCGCCATGCAAAAGGTGGGCCTTGATCCCTATGCAAAGAAAAAAGTCTGCAACTATTCGCTGGGTATGCGTCAGCGCCTGGCGATTGCCCAGGCGACCATGGAAGACCAGCAAATCCTGATCTTGGATGAACCGATGAATGGCCTTGACAAGGAAGGAGTTGCGGAAATGAGAAAATTTTTTTCAGACCAGAAACGTATGGGAAAATTGATACTTCTGGCCAGCCATAATAAAGAGGATATTGAACTGCTCTGTGATGAAGTGTATGAAATGGATCATGGCACATTGAAAAAAATCAATGAAACAGAGGATCTTCAGGTTCAAAAAAATATTTAACAGGTGCCGGGACAGGTAATTTTCAGCAGCTCTTCGCTCATATGATGCAGAAGAGCTGTTTCTTTTGTGTCGGCGGCCCGATAGTAGACTTCTTTTCCGTCCCTCCGGCTTACGATCAGTCTTCCGGCTTTTAATACTTTCAGATGATGAGATACGGCAGGACTGCTCATATCCATCATGGCGGAGATGTTGATGACACATTCCTCACAGTGGCAGAGAATCCAAAAGATACGCAGCCGACTGCTGTCTCCCAGCAGCCGGAAGATATCGGAAGGGGTTTGAAATTCATCGGTTTTTGGGATGCTGTCCATGTGTTTTTCCCAAAAAGTTCCATGATCATGGGGCAGTGCAGCTTGGTTCATGCAGGATCAACTCCTTTCTGTGTTTTATTCTAACACAGAAAGGACGATTGCAAAAGAGCGTTTTGTGTTTTTAGGAGTTTGTTCCTTCTTCTGTTTTTATCTTACATACGATTTTTCGGATTTGCTGCGGTCTTTCGCTCATGATGGCAACCTTGTGGGCGTCGCTTGGCCAGCACACCATGAACTGGCCGGGCTTCAGATAATAGCATCCGTCCGCTTCTCCCTCCAGAAAAAGAATATCTTTTTCTTCCTCGTAAGGAGTCGTGACCCGCAGCGTCTCCACGTCTGCAGTTGCAATTCCTTCGGTTCCTTCCAGTATGTAATGAAGATCCGCATATTTTTTATGGGCTTCATAGATGCACTGGTCTTTTGGCTTCGAAGTCAGTGAGACCGGATTGCAGAATAACTGATCAGGAACAAGGATGGTTCCAGGCGCCGGCATCTCGCCCTCTGGAAGTGCGCTGAGATAAGAAAGCGCCTGGTAGATCAGTTTGTGATCTTTGTAGTTTTCTTTGTTTTTGATGGAATCAAATATCATGTTTTTCCCCCTGTATCTGTATGATGTTGCCTTTTATTGTAAAGGTCTGTGACAGAAAATCATAGAGAGGAAATAACAAATAATAGCACAAAAAGAGCAGATGATAGACGAAACAGTTGAAAGAAAGAAGGAAAATCGGTAAAATAAAAAGAAAATGGGGGGTTTCTATGAATACATTTATCAATGATGTAAGGTTCAATTTCTTATTTATAGACCGGTATTCTTTTGGACGGACCTGGGTATATCCGGAGAGCCGCCTTCCTTACAACATGCTCCGGTATATTATAAAAGGAAGTGCTGCTTTTTTCGTGGACAAAGAAGAGGTGCGGGTGCACCCGGGAGAGATCATCTATCTGCCTCAGGACAGTACGCTCTCCTGTCATGCGCTGGGAGATGAGTTTGAGTTTTACAGCATCCGCTTTGCCGCTTCCGTTCAGTACGGCGGCGGAAATATTCTGGAAGACTATTATCAGATTCCGACTGTGGTCAAAGATCAGGAAGGACAGGCCCGGGAGTATTTTGAACATATTTATAACTGGGTCCGGGCAGAAGAACAGTCCAAGATGTTCTGGGTGCGGGGGTATCTGGATATTCTGATCGGGTATGTCATATGCAAGGGGAAGACAAAGACTCATGTGACAGGCAGAGGGCAGCATCTGGAAGACGATTATTCGCTGGAGAAACTAAAACTTCGGATTCAGAAGTCGGACAACCGGATGGATTCCCGGATCCAGCTGGTGGTGGACTATCTGAATACGCATACCACAGAAGTCTGTTCTGTGCAGAAGATGAGTGAGATGGCAGGGTTAAGTGAGTCCCGGTTTCGGACCTTATTCCGGCAGCAGGTGGGCAAAAAACCTTCGGAATACCTAAATGAGATCCGGGTGATGGCTGCGGCAAGAAGACTTTTGGTGTCCGGGGACAACGTAAGCGATATCGCATATTCCCTTGGGTATAATGATGTCAATTATTTTATCCGGATATTCAAAAAATATTTTTGTATGACACCAAAACAGTATCGGGATACTGCAAGAGAATGAATGGAAAAAAGGTGATTTGTGCTATATTTAGGTGAAATTTTGGTAAAGCAATCGGTTTTGAATCTGTGGTCTCAGCGGATGGTTTTGTGAAGGACCTACAAAAATGCGGCATTTTTTTAATGATTTGCCGCATTTTTTTATGCATATTATCCAAAACATAAAAAGAGGTTTTTTGGAAGTTAAGAATAAAAAAAGAGTGAAAAATAATTGTTTTGTGCTATCATTGCGTATTTTTTAGATAGAATTGCATAAAAAAAGCAGGTATACTACACCTAGAAACAGCAAATATAACAAAAGCTGTGGAGGAATCTTAATTTTTTAAAAGGAGGATCAAGTATGAAAAGAAAATGGATTGCAACTATGTTGACATGTACCATGCTGACGGCGATGCTGGCAGGCTGCGGGGGAGATAAGGGGACAGATACACAGGCGCCGGCCTCTGACGCTCCGGCAGAGACTGCACAGTCGGGGGAAGCAGAAGATAGTGCGGCGGAAGGCGATCTGGAAGGGGAGATTACCTTCTGGCATTCCTTTACCCAGGGACCCAGGCTGGAGACGATCCAATAAAAATAACAAGAAAAAAGTCTGCACTCAACTCTGCCAA
>OFGP01000933.1_pt1 | contig 24639 bp, 28 predicted proteins | sample 1521781 | NCBI WGS metagenome assembly OFGP01 (sample SAMEA3504113, study PRJEB24116) | mouse gut metagenome | biome: mouse gut; feature: mouse-associated habitat; material: faeces | place: Denmark | collected 2011
CTTATAATAGAACTGGCAACGCCACATCTTTCCGTCCCTTGTCGCTGACATAAAACCTCTCCTTTCCTTATTGTTGGCGTGTCCTCTCGCCATAATGGTATACCCGCAGGGTGTTTCCTACATGGCTACGGTCAGACCGTAGAATTTTTCTTCAAAGTATTTTGTCGGGACTTTGCCGCAGATTGTCCGATAGCCCTTTGCTTTCAGTTCCTCATTCAGCCCCCGGATAATCTTGTAGGCATAACCCGTTGATACACCAAGCATTTCAGCCGCTTCCTCTGCCGTTACATACATTTTCTTTCCATTCTCCATTCAATGTCCTCCTATTTTTTAATCAGGCACTTTTGTCCCTTGCCCGTATTTGAATTATACAGGCTCATTTGTCCCTTGTCAATACATTTTCTAAAATTAATTTGCTTATTCTCAATGTATATGATAGAATACAAATGTCCCTATTATTTACATTATCAATATTAAAGGAGTTGTCCTATGACAGTAGGAGAAAAAATTAAGACCTTCCGAAATATCCGGGGAATTTCACAGAATATGTTAGGCGAACTGGCAGGGATAGACGGAACTACCATTCGTAAATATGAATTAGGAAGCAGAAACCCCAAACCCGACCAACTTTTGAAAATCGCTAATGCTTTGGGTGTGAGTATCAATGTTTTCACAGACTTTGATATAGAAACTGCTTCTGATGTGCTTACATTGCTTTTTAAAATGGACGAGCAGATAGATATGGAGATTGACGGAGAAAAAGACAGTGAGGGCAACCTCATTCCCGGCACGATATATATTCGTTTTAAAAACCCGGAAATCAACAACCGGCTTGCCAAGTTTGCAAAAGCTAAGAAATTGCAGGAAAATTTAATTGCTTCCAAAGACGCTTTTCCAAGCGAAGCCGCTTTTCAGCATGAACTAAAACAGATGAATGAAACTTGCGAACAGATTAAACAGCATTTAGTCGATACGAATAGAATTGTGAAAAAAGGTACTACTGGAATAGCAGTTAAAATATATCCCGAAAATTAGCAAATAAAAAGACAGGTATCATGATACCCGCCCCAAATCCAGTATTCATCAAATAATTAGAGCCATTTTAGAGCCAACAGGCATAAAGCAATCCCGGAAACGCCCATTTTATCAGCATTTCCGGGATTTTATCCGTTACTCGAACTCAATCGTCGCCGGCGGCTTCGGGCTCATATCGTAGCATACCCGGTTCACATGCTCCACCTCCGCCAGAATCCTGCCCGTAATCCTCTCAAGCACGTCCCAGTCCACCTTCTCGATAGTGGCGCTCATAGCGTCGATGGTATTAATCGCCCGGATAATCACCATATAGTCAAAACATCTCGCATTGTTTTTCACACCCACAGACTTGAAATCCGGCACCACAGTAAAATACTGCCAAACCTTTTTATTAAGTCCCGCCTTTTCAAACTCCTCGCGGAGAATGGCGTCAGACTCCCGCACCGCCTCCAGTCTGTCTCTGGTGATTGCACCGAGGCAGCGCACGCCAAGTCCCGGTCCCGGGAAAGGCTGACGGTAAACCATTTCGGCAGGCAGCCCCAGCTCTATTCCGCAGGCTCTCACCTCATCCTTGAAAAGCTGCTTCAAAGGCTCCACCAGTTCAAACTTCAAGTCCTCCGGCAGTCCGCCCACATTGTGATGGGACTTCACCATCTTGGCCGTTTTGGTTCCGCTCTCGATAATGTCGGGATAAATCGTTCCCTGTCCAAGGAAGTCAATCCCCTCCAGTTTCCTTGCTTCCTCCTCAAAAACGCGGATAAATTCTCCGCCGATAATCTTGCGTTTCTGCTCCGGGTCTGCAACTCCCGCGAGTTTTCCCAGGAATCTTTCGGTGGCGTCCACATAAACCAGATTTGCGTGGAGCTGGCTCTTAAATACCTCAACCACACTTTCCGACTCATTTTTTCTCATCAGCCCGTGATTCACATGGACACAGGTAAGCTGGCTTCCGATGGCCTTAATCAAAAGCGCCGCAACCACGGAGGAATCCACGCCGCCCGAAAGCGCCAGAAGCGCTTTTTTATCTCCCACCTGTCTGCGAATCAGCTCTACCTGGTCTTCGATAAAGTTCTTCATATTCCAGTTGGGCTGAGCCTTACACACGTCAAACACAAATTCCTTTAAAGCCGCCTCGTCCGGCGCCGCTTCCATTCTTTTATCGCATTTTGCAGACGGGTAGTCAACGGCAAGCATGGGATAGCCGCAATCATACAGCGCCGGAAGTATCTCTACCGCCGCGCCGTCCACTATACGGTTTTCTCCGCCGTTTAAAATGATTCCCTTTACATTCTGCAGCCCCTTCAATTCTTCCGGGGTAATATCGTGAGGGTGAATCTCGCTGTATACTCCCAGCTCCCTTATCCGGCGGGCAATTGCCGTGTTCTCCGTGCTGCCCAAATCAAGAATTACAATCATATCCTGCTTCATATACGTCCTCTCCTTTATCCGCTCAAGTGTTTTAGTCAACAATTTCTCGCCGGGGCTTGCTTCCCTTTGTCCTTTTCTCTGTTTTTCACTATATCACAGCTCCCGCCAAAAATCTATTTCTTTTTATCATCACACTCCGGCTAATCCCCTGTCCGGGCATCACATCCCTGATTATAAATATTTCTTCAGATTATCCAGCACCACCTGATACCCGTTGGCATACATATGAATACCCTCGATTGTAAACTCCTTTTTCAGCTTGCCGCGCTCATCGGTCAGCCCCTCGTTCACATTGATAAACCGGCAGCCCTTCTTCGCCGCCAGCCTCTCCACGGCTTCGTTGGCAAGCGCAATATTTTCATTGGTTCTCGTGACAAAGGCTGTCCTGCCCCATTCTCCCTCCGGTACCTTGTCCGTCTCATTGACCGGATAATAAGCCATCATGATAATCTCCGCCTCAGGCAGTCTTTCCTGTATCCGGGAAATAATCTCTTCGTACCGCTCCATCAGAGTATCCAGCTGATAATCCGGGCTTCCGATATCGTTGGTGCCGATATTGATAAAAATCCTGGACGGTTCCGTACCGAAAACCATCTCCTCCATGTATTGCAGCATATCCGTCGTTGTAAAACCGCCGATACCCCGATTGTAGATAACCTGATTCATACCGTTACTCATCAGCAGTTCATTGATTGGAAACTGCTCCATCAGGGAAGAACCCGTAAAAAGAATCTCTCCCTTTCTCACATTCCGGTTCAGAATCCGGTATCTCTCCAGTTTTTCCTGCTGCTCCCTCTGCATAAATTCTTGCAAAATATCCATGTCGCCCTCCTGTTTATGATATTTGTGATATACAGATTACTTTTTCGTTGCTTTTCTACAAATATATCATTGGAGTTTTGAAATGCAGGTTTATTCCCATTTTCTCACCTGTCTACTCGATTTCTATTGTTGCCGGAGGCTTCCCCGTGCAGTCGTAAAGCACCCGGTTAACCCCTTTCACCTCGTTTACAATCCTGCTGGTAACCCTGCTCAATACCTCCCAGGGAAGCTGCGCCGCCTCCGCCGTCATGAAATCAGAGGTATTTACCGCCCGAAGCGCAACCGCGTAATCGTAGGTTCTCTCATCCCCCATCACGCCCACGCTCCGCATGTTTGTAAGGGCGGCAAAATACTGTCCCAGCTCCTTGTCAATTCCCGCCTTTGCAATTTCCTCCCGGTAAATCGCATCCGCATCCTGTACCATGCGAACCTTCTGCGCCGTGACCTCTCCGATAATGCGGACGCCAAGTCCCGGACCCGGAAAAGGCTGCCTGTATACGAGATTCTTCGGAATGCCAAGCTCCAGACCGGCCTTACGCACCTCATCCTTAAACAAAAGCCGCAAAGGCTCGATAATCTCTTTAAAATCAACATACTCGGGAAGTCCGCCCACATTATGGTGGGATTTTATCACAGCGCTTTTCCCGAGGCCGCTTTCTATCACATCGGGATAAATCGTGCCCTGCACCAGAAAATCCACCGCGCCGATTTTCTTCGCTTCCTCCTCAAACACCCGGATAAATTCTTCCCCGATAATCTTGCGCTTGCGCTCGGGCTCCTCCACACCGGCCAGCTTTGCATAAAACTTCTCCTGTGCGTTCACCCGCACAAAGTTCAAATCATATGCTCCGCCCGGTCCGAAAACCGCTTCCACCTCGTCGCCCTCGTTTTTCCGCAAAAGCCCGTGGTCAACAAAAACGCAGGTAAGCTGCCTGCCCACCGCCTTTGCCAGAAGCACCGCCGCCACGGAGGAATCCACGCCCCCCGAAAGAGCGCACAGAACCTTTCCTGTTCCGACCTTTTCACGGATTTGCCTGATGGTGGTTTCAACAAAGGAATCCATGCGCCAGTCGCCTTTGCACTGGCAGACCTTGTATACAAAGCCGGAGAGCATCTTCATTCCTTCCCGGGTGTGCATCACCTCAGGGTGGAACTGCACCGCATACAGCTTTTTCTCCGCATTTTCCATGGCCGCCACGGGGCACACCGGCGTGCGGGCCGTCACCTGAAAATCCGCCGGAGCCGTCTCGATATAATCCGTGTGGCTCATCCAGCAGATTGTTTTGTCAGACACGTCGGAGAAAAGGAGGGAGCTTTTATCCACCTCCACCTCTGTTTTCCCGTACTCGCTGACCGGAGCCGTCTTCACGCTTCCGCCAAGCAGATACGCTATAAGCTGGGAACCGTAGCAGATGCCCAGAATCGGTATCCCCAGGTCAAAAATTTCCTTACTGTACCGCGGCGAATCCTCCGCATACACACTGTTTGGCCCCCCTGTAAAAATGATACCCTTTGGATTCATTTCCCTTATTTTGTCAATACTGATACTGCATGGATAAACCTCACAGTAAACATTGCATTCCCGCACCCTTCTGGCAATCAACTGATTATATTGACCGCCAAAGTCAAGAACAATAACCATTTCCTTTTCCATAATTTTTCTCCTCTTTTGGTTTGGCTGGGGCTCCCGCTTCTGCCTGTATCCCCGCCGTCCGCCTGTCATTTATTATATAAGACACCCTGAAATCCTGTCAAAATATTCTTGCTTTCCTTTTATGTCTCCCCGAACTGTTCCCATTTATGCCCCCGGTATCTCAGACAATAGCAGAGCGAGCGGAATGCCCAGTCAATGGTCATGGCAATCCACACGCCAATCAGGCCGCCGTCAAAATAATTACTGAAAATATAGGCAAAGACTATCCGAAACGTCCACATAGAGGCAATGGCAATCAGCATTGTCCACACCACGTCTCCCGCCGCCCGCAAAGTATTGGGAACCGTAAAAGAGGGCACCCAGAAAAATATCGCCAGCGTCGCATGCCACCGTATTACCTGAATCGCCAGCTCCTCCGTCTGGGGCGTGAGATGATAAATTTTCATAATCAGCGGGGCAAAAACAATCAGAATCCCCGATATACACGCCAAAGCAGCCATGGCAAGACGCACCAGCTTTCTGGTGTAATATCTGGCCTGCCCGTAATCCCCGGCTCCCACGCAGACGGACACTACCGAAAGCAGCGCCATATTAATTGCCTGTCCGGGCAAAATATTAAAGCCCGCCAGGGTATTGCAGACCGCGTTTGCCGCAATGGCATAGGTGCCAAAAGTGGATATCAGGCTGAGAAGAAGAATTTTCCCGAGCTGGAACAGACTGTTTTCCAGACCGTTGGGAACACCGATATAAAGGATTTTTTTAATCAGCTTAAAGTCCATCCGCCAGGTGGCCTGTCCCTTAAAGCTGATTACCCTGTCGGTATGGAAAAACAACACCATAATGATAACCGCTGCCGCAGTCCGGGAAAGCGTCGTTGCAATGGCGGCTCCCCCGCCACACCGATTTTTACCCCGTAAATCAGAATCGCGTTTCCCACTACGTTAATCAGGTTCATGGCAATGGCTATCAGCATGGTGGTCTTAGAATCGCTCATGGCGCGGAACAGCGCCGCGCAGGAATTGTAAATCGCAAGAGGGCAGATGGAAATCGCCGTGATAATCAGATAGGTTGTCGCGCTTTCCATGACCGCCGGCTCTACCTGCCCGAAAATCACCCGAAGCAGCGGCTTATGTGCCGCCAGAAACACAATCGTCACAACCGCAGACATCCAGATGGAAAACAACACCAGCTGCCAGGCCGCCCTGCCTGCGTTTTTCCCATCCTTCTGACCGAGGAAATGGCCGGCGACCACAGCTCCGCCCGTAGCCAGCGACGCGGTCAGATTGATTACAAGAATATTTATCGTATCCACCAGTGAAACGCCGGATACTGCCGCCTCACCCACCCCCGCTATCATAACCGTATCCACCATCCCCACTAAAATGGCAAGAAGCTGTTCAAATACCAGCGGAATAATCAATTTTTTCAAATCTTTATTTGTGTACAGCATATCAGGCTCCTGTGCAATTTGACTGCTTTTGTATTTGTGTACATTATACCACCAATTTCCGGTTCATCAAGATTACCCGCGCGCATTTTTTGTATACATTTTCCGTTATTATAAAAGTGCCTGACGGCCGCCAAAGCCATTGTCAGACACTTTGTTATCCTCACCTGAATTTCTGAAATGCTTATAATATTCATGTACTGCTCTAGTCTTCCTCTTCATGGTGCATATGACGGTATTTTTCTTTTGTGGCCATTCCTCCCCTGATATGACGCTCCTGCTTGTTCACATCCAGAACCCTTCTTGCCTCTTTTGCCAGTGTTGAATTAATCTGCATGAGCCTTTCTGTTACGTCTTTATGTACCGTCGATTTGGAAATTCCAAACGCCTTCGCCGTCTGCCTCACTGTCGCATTATTTTCAATGATATAATTGGCAATCTGGATTGCGCGTTCCTCAATATAATCTTTCAAAAGGAAACCCCTCAGAACACTTTTTTACATTGTATGAAGTGTTTTGAGGGGTTATGACTGCTTTATCCTTGCAGCTTTACTAATATCACTCGTCTACAATTAATGTTTCATATGAAAACACTACTCTCATTACATTCTATTTTTCATTTCCTCCGGCAAATACCTCGCCAGTTCCTCCACCAACTCATACACTTTCGTCCCCGGTGCAATATCCGCCGACATCTTTCCCTTATTTTCCTCTATAATCCGTTTCGCATACCGTATCGCCAATTTAGGACTACCCTTCTTCATCAGAACATCAAATATATCCCTCCTATTCTTCTGATACTTTCCAACTCCAAGTTCTGTGAACTTATCATTCAAAAATTTAACATACTCAGACCTATGATTGTTTGAAGTATAGTAAGCAAAATGCAAAATAAACCAAAACTCAATACATTCATTGCTCCACACAGCATGATATTGTAATTTCGAATTTTCCAAGTTTAGCTTGTCCACCCGCTCCGACACACCATTAAAATCTTTTGCCGGGAAACTGTCCTTATCATACACACACCATATCTGTCCTCTGTCAATCCCATTTTTATGTACATATCGTTCCGCCATACCAATAACCCGCATGGTCTCCGCGGCGCAAGATTCAATTTCAATCAGAACCATATCCTTATAAATCGGATTATCCTCTATCAAACGTTTAAATCCCTCAAAGTATAGCGGCTCCGTTTGCTCACCCTCACAAAAGATATAATAACGATATTCCTTTTTCTCCAGATATTCTTTGCGCCGCTGCTTCCTCCACTGAGTCGTTCCAACTTTCTTAGGCATTGACATCACTCCAATCTATAATCTTTTTCAGATATGGATCTGCGCCATACTTGCCCTCTAAGTACTGCTTGTCATATTTAGCATCCATGCGGACGGATTCCCCTTTTGAATTTTTAAACTCAACCAGTGAATAGAGTTTAGAATTTTGAGCCTTTCCCTTTGCCACAAACCAAATCTCATCACGGCGAAATACATCATTATTCATGGTGGACAAATCATGTGAAGTAAAAATCAATTGTGCGCCCTTCTTATTAATCTCCATATTGTTATATAACATGACTACATATCGTAACAATACTGGATGAACTTTTGCATCCAACTCATCAATAACCAATGTTGTTCCTGCAACAAGACTTTTAGCAATAAAAGGCAGTAATCCAAACAGCTTTTTTGTTCCACTGGATTCCTCTGACAAAGTTAATTCAGTACTATATCCATTTACAATATGCCTGGTATAAACTTCTATATGGTTTTCATCTTTTTCCTCAATTCGAAAATCCTCAATGTCTAAATCCATCTCACGAATCATATCCAACACGAGTTTTTTTACCTCGTCTGTCTTAGCTATAGCTGTCCGCAGTTCCTGTCTTGGATTTCCATAATTTAAAAAATCAATAGAATCCTCAAACCACTGAATCACATCAGAAATAATCTCATTTTTTTTATAAGTTATCCCAAGATAAGACAGCAACGGCAAGTTTTCTGAGATTTCTTCACTAATCTTGATTTTTCCAAAAACCCCTTTTAAATCTACCTCATTATCATTTCTAACAAAAAGCGCTGACCGCCTCCCAGTGTCTAACTTGATTCTATCCAAACTCTCGTATGCAACAATATCTTGTCTCACATAGAGAATATAACGGTACTCTGCCACATTAGTTCTAAAGAACACTTCAAACTGTGTCGGCTCTTTTCTTGTCTCTTCCGAAAAAGCAAAGGGTTCCACCGGAATCTTTCTGGCTTTAAATTCGCATTCCGATTTATCACAGGTCGCACAAAGAGGTCTTAATATCTTTGCATCCAGTGTATGCAAAGCCTCCAGCACATTCGATTTACCACCGCCATTCGGTCCATAGATAACGGATACCGGCAAAAACTTTTCTCCGTCTTTCGTTTGAATAACTCTATCCTTATGCTCCATAATTGCCGCAGCCTGCATATCGAAGGTCATCTCTTCACGAATACTTTTATAATTTTTTACGGTAAATTGGCATAACATAATCTTTTACCTCCATCTTATTTCTATATTATACGCATTTTTAATATTTGTAAATATTATTTGAGATATTTTCTCATATTTCTGTTTAAAATAAGCAAAGTCGCTGAAATCCTATGATTCCAACGACCTCTGTCTATATTTTATATTCCTCAAAGTTCATTTGACAGAAATTACTTCAATGATTCTTGTTTCCATCATCCATGCCACCAAATCACTACTTTTAATAGTCTATTTTCCTATTGCATAACCCAGACAAACCGTTCTATTTTGTTACTACCATATGTACCGTCGATTTGGAAATCCCCAACGCCTTCGCCGTCTGCCTCACTGTCGCATTATTTTCAATGATATAATTGGCAATCTGGATTGCGCGTTCCTCAATAAAGTCTTTCAAAGGAAATCTCCTCAATAATCAATTTTCTTTGCTGTTGCCATCATTAAATTTATGATTAAAATAATCCTCCACTACATTGACAAAATCTTTTGCATTTTTTAACTGAAGTTCCGAGTCTGCCTTTGAGGCAATGAAAAAATCCGAATAATCACACTTTTCTCTGATTCGATATGCACTGTCAATTATCTTATATATGCCACGTTCAAATTCACCCTTGTGTACATAAAATTGATTAAAATGTGCAATAACCGAACTGTGCTTTGACGCATCAAAATTATCCAGGACATTCACTGCACGTATACTGTGAAAATGGCATAATATGAGCGATTGATTGCCGCTTTATAGAGCCCTGCCTGATGATTTGTCTCAGCAGCAAGCAAATCTTCTTTTGCACGCTCCAACCTATATTGACACAATGTCCTGATATCAGGCTGCATACAGTATAATTCCTTCCTTAGACACATTTCGATAAAACGGAGAAAGATTTCTCCACTTCTCATATTCCTGATAACTAATATCTACTACAGACAATACCTTTAAGTATTTTAATGAAAAATCCGTTGAAACATCATTTAGTCTGTCATCATACAGGCGTAATTCATCATTGTCTCCATCAACCAGAATCATAACGTCAATATCTGAATCAACTGTTTGTGTCCCTCTGGCAACGGAGCCATATAGTACGACACTTTTCAATTTTTCACCATACACATAATGCAACGATTCCGCAAATTCCAACAGCATTTTCCTTATATTCTCATCTTTAATCGTTTCCATTTGCACCCTCTTCATTTATGCATCTAAATACGGCTAAAATATCTATAATCATTTTACCCTATAATATTCTTACATACAACCTGAAACGCTGACAAAAATTCATCGATATGCTGACAGAATATTTACGGAGTTATTTTATCAACCATTCTATCGGATAATTATGAAACCTCTTGTAATTACTTTTTAGTTTTCAAGAAACTCCAAAACAGCATTCGTATATTTTTCCGCCTCCTCAATCCTTGGAAAGTGCCCGCTATTCATAAAAACAATTTGTGTTAAATTCTGCACCTTATTTTTCATATATTCTATTTGACGCTCTGTACTGACGGGGTCGAATCTCCCGTTGAGCAACAGTATTGGAAGGGTTATCTTTTGGAGCATTGGCATAAAATTATCCAACATGGATATCCTTTTCATCTGCGCCTCCTTTTGCATCGACGGTTCTTCCAACAGCTTCACCAAATGTCGTTCTCCTTTTGTCCACATTTCATCCGTGATTTCACTTGTATCCATGCACTTCTGATATTCTTCATAAGAAACGCCATGCAAATAGTTTCGCAACTGCATATCTGTGCAACAATTGAGCAACTCTAATAAATCGTATACGAATTCTTTTCCGCCCTGATAATCCGTCGTTTTCAGTTTTTCACAAAGCTCACTTTCCGCCCTGCTGTTGTGACTTGCAATATGCCCGCTCAAATATTCCGCCACCGATTTTGCGGAATCTTCAAACAACAGGGAAGGGCAATCCAGAATCATTTTATTTATGGAATCCGGATAACGACTCACATATAACACGGCAAGCATCCCGCCATAAGAATGTCCGAGAATACTCCACTTTTCTATGCCAAACGCTTTGCGCATCTCCTCGAACATTTCAACCTGGTATTCCATGCTGTAATCTTCATCCTCAGCAATTGTTTCTGAACGAAGAACACCTAACTGGTCCAGTATTATGACCCTTATTTTCCTGCTCAGGGCTTTTGCCTGATTTACAAAATCAAGGCAGCTTGCGCCCGGACCTCCATGAAGATACAACAGTGTATTACCGTGTTCTGCTCCATATAATTCATAATAGATTTGTTTCCCCAAAATTGTAGTAAACATTCCTTATTCCCCCTCCCCAAACCTAACCTCACAATCCTTACGGAAGAAGGATACCCCATAACAATCAATCTTACGATACCCTTCCGCACGCAGCTCCTCCATATATCTTTTTTCATAAATCTGCTTCAACGCCTTCTCTGCGTCTTTTTCCAAATTATCCACAGAATCCGAAACCTTCACTTCCACAATAAACGCTCTCCCTCGCAGCGACGGGCTTTTCACCATAATATCTGAACGCCCGTTCCCTGACTCCCGGTTCGATTTCACCAGATAATTCTCACTCTGGCTTAATATTCCTGTCAGGAATCCATGATAAAAGTTCTCCGCACTGTCATAAAAGCTGATGGTACGGAAAAGCTGGCCACTTAAGATATCCGCCATCTTTCGGGCATCCCCTTCTTCCATTGCCCGGTACAGGTCATGGAAATCCTCTTTCTTTATAGCGGCTTTCAGCCAATTCAGAATCGTATTCTGGTAAATTGTTTTTACCTCTACATTAGGTATACGTGCCTGTAAAAAAATAGAGGATTCCTTAAAATACTCACTCTCTTTAGTAAGATACCCTGTAAAATAAAGAAAATTCCACAAATTCTCCCCGCTGCCGTACATATCCCCGTAAGTGACTTCTTCATGTATCTGAATATCTAAAGTCCAGCTGCCTCGGAAAGACATTTACTTAAGAACTCAAGCGCTCCGGAATAATCATCATATTCTGCCTTCCGGTCGGCTATCTTTTGAAAAAGCCTCTTATCCTCTTCGGCTATCTTTTCGTTCGACAATATATACTGATGTCGCTGGAATTCGTCCGCAATCGCTCTTTTCAGTTTTCCATACGCAGATTCAAAAGTTGGCTGCTTTGCCGATTTCAGCGTCAGATTAATAACCGGATAGCTTCCCATATGCTGCGTATATTCATCGCCTTGCTCAATAATCTTTAAGCCTTGAAAAAGCGTTTTATTCTCCTCGTTTTTCTTCACATCTCCCGTATCTTCAAAAAAGTAGCGGAGCATACTTAAGTTCAATGTCTTACCGAACCTTCTTGGACGGAGAAACAAATTTACTTTCCCTTTTAAATCCAGTAATTCTTTTATGAACATTGTCTTATCAACATAGCAATATCCGGATTTTACTATATCTTCGAAATTTTCAACACCTATCGGCAATGGTTTCTTCATTATCATACCTCCAGCATAATGCCATTTGCCATATTATACCCTATCCCCCTCTGTTTCACAATTAGTTTTCCGGTACAATATCCGCCCTCATGGTCTTTTATACAGGTATTTTACTTAAGCAGACCTTCAATCTCTTTATCCGGCCAGTACCCCCATGATTCCACAATCTTTCCATCCGCCACCTTAAAATTTTCAAGTGCCTCGAAGGAAATATTTTTTCCAGTCGCTGCAATACCCATATATTCTCCGATATGAACAGCCTTATATCGTATTCTTGCGGCAACCATTCCATTCTCCGAAAAAATATCCTCAATACTAACCTGCATATCCCCAAACATTTTTGAAACTGCAATTAAAATATTCACGGCATCCTGATTGCTTCCTGCCCCTGCCGGACTATGGTCAATATAATTTTCGGACAGGCATTTCAGAATGAAATCATAGTTCCTGTTTTGGTATCCCTCCACAAAAAACCGGGCTACTAACTCTTTATCACTCATCTTTTAGCCCTCCTCTGTAAAACTTCAAAATCATTTTACAAACTCCGTAACCTTTGAACGAATGATAAACCCGTTTTCATTATTTTCCGGTGAAATGCCAAGTGTTACCGTACCAACATTACTCTCTCCCATAAAATCAATTGTATATTTTACAATAGTATTGGAAGCATTTTCCTTATCCGCCACACATTCCGAAAACGTATATTGATAATCCGGCATATCGGAAACACCAATATAATAATTGCCGTCTTTATAGAAAAAAGAAGTCTGGCCTTTTTCCATATCCTCAAAAGCCGGTTTAAAATCCGGCAGTTCTATACCAAAAACCAGCTTTACACGCTCCTGCGCCTTCTGAATGCTTACTTTCACAACCGTTTCATCAAATCCCAAATCTTCACGGTATACCTGTTCTGTCACTGTATTTTCTGATGTCCCGCCGGTATAGGAATTGAACAGGAAGTCATGCCAGAATTTATCATCCATTGCCTGTCTGGAATTGAAATCGTTAAGCTCGTTACACATCTGCGCTAAAAATGCTTTTCCATTATCGGTAAGTGTGACAGAAGTCTCCGCCTGTGGCTGTGATTTTTCTGCCTGTGGCTGTGATTTTTCCGCCTGCGGTTGTGATGTTTCCGCCTGTGGCTGCGATACAGGCTCGCTTTGTACAGGAGCCTTTGCTTCTGGCTTGACAGTCTCCGCTGTGTCCTCTTTAGCCGGAGCTACCGTTTCTGCATTGTTTGATGTATTATCTGCGCCTGCATATTCCGAATGCTCTGTTTCCTGATTTTCGGGCAGTTTTTCTTTATAAATGACTGTGCCTTCGCTTTCCTGTTCAGTCAAACCATCTGCACACCCCGATAATGACAGCGCCGTTATCAGGCTGGCTAATAAAAAAATCCCTTTTGTACCAATTACTTTCTTTAACATTTTTCTTTCCTCACTTTCAGATTTCCTGCGGCGTAATGCCAGTTCATATTCTCCTTGTTATCCGCCATTATTGCAACGGGTTTTGCATGTAACGACATTTTCTGTCTTTTTTTGGAAACATTCATCCCAAAATAAGCATAAAAATGTCTTTTCGTTCAGATTCTTTGCTCTGGCATAATATTTGGATGTATACTATAAGAAATATACGTGAGGTAAATAAAATGCGGATAGTAATCTGTGATGATGACATTCTGGTAATCAGACAAATTGAATGTCTTATCAAAACCTTCTTTGAAATAAAGAGTATAAAATGCCCTGAAATAATCAGCTTTTCAAGCGGAGAATCCCTTCTGGCTGATAAAGGGGCTAAGGATATCATCTTTCTTGATATTGAAATGCCTGGCATCAATGGTATCTATGTCGGAAAAGAACTAAAAAAGGCAAATGACAGGAGCATTATCTTTATTGTTACCTCTTATCCCGAATATCTGGATGAAGCAATGCGTTTCCATGTATTCCGCTATCTTTCCAAACCTCTGGAAAAGCAGCGTTTCTTCCGCAACATGAAAGATGCTGTTGACCTGTATAACACTATAACGGTTAAAGTTCCCATTGAAACCAGACAAGGCATTCATACGCTTCTCGCTTCATCCATTATCATGATTGAAGCGCAGGGAAGAAATGTAACTCTGCATACCACCCTGCATGATTTTGAATCCGTCCATAATATGCAGTATTGGCTGGATTTGCTGCCCAAAAACTGTTTCTTCCAGACACACCGCAGCTTTATTGTAAATTTTGAACACATATCGGATTTTGACCATTCCCTTGTACATCTGGCGGATAACCGGTTTCAGGCATATCTGACAAAAAGAAAATACACTGCTTTTAAAGACGCCTATCTCCTCTATCTGGAAAGTACAAGGTAAAATTAGAAAGACACACAAGGAGTCATGATATGGGAAAAACCATTTGCAGTTTTTTTAGTTTTCTTACAGAAGCCGTTATACTCTGGCAGTATGCTTCCGGCCTTTTTGCAGCTAAGCATACAGCAAAAAAGAAATTTATTATCCTGTGCGGGCTTTACTTCATTTTGTTTGCCGCCTCGCTTTTTGAATCAAAATTAGTGAATATCGCTTTATATTTTCTCTTTAATTTTGTTTTTCTTGTCACCCAATACTGTTTGAACACTTATTCGGCTTTTTTCCATTCTTCCATACTGGCATCCGTAATGATACTCTGTGAAGTAATGGTATATTATATTATCCGGTACTTTTCACCACATTTTTTTGAAAGGGGCGAAAATTTTCATTTCCTTGTCATATTCGCCATTTTTTCAAAGCTGATGTTTTTCACGATTATTTATATCATATTACATTTTCTGAAAGGGCTTCAAAATCGTGACGAACGGCAGGACAAATCAGCTTTTTTATTGGCATTGATTCCTGTAACTTCTGTCTTTGTTATGATTACTTTCACAAAAATCAGCGATTCCTGTGACCTTTCTCCTGTCCTGAACCGGATGCTGACATTAAGCGCCGTCTTTCTGCTGGCAATCAATCTGCTGATATTTGGAATCGAGCAATATAACAGAAAAAAGAGTCTGGATTTTACTGAAATGCAATTGTTGCTCCAACGGGAATCAGATTCCGCCCGGTATTATGAAATGCTGCTTTCCCAACATGAGAATCAAAGTATCCTGATACACGATATTAAAAAGCACCTTCAGTCCATAAATACGCTTAATGATAAAATGGAACATGATAAAATCAGGGAGTATATTCAGGGGCTGATGCAGTCTTCCGATTTAAAGGAGGTTTCAAGATTATGCGACCATGAAATGCTGAATGCAATCCTTGCAAGGTACGGGCGGGGGTGTCTCGACGCACATATCGCTTTCCATGCCGATATAAGAAGTGGAATTATTGATTTTATTGCAGACGCGGATATCACTTCACTGTTCTGCAACCTGCTGGACAATGCAATGGAAGCCGCCGGGCACAGCCCCGATTCTTTTATCGAAATCAGCGTCTGCAAACGTGAAAAAACACCTTTTATCATAATCACCATGATAAATTCCAGCAAAGAAAATCCCTTTGACGAGCCAGGGGGCAGGCTGGCTACCACCAAATCCAACAAGCATAAGCATGGTTTCGGTATAAAGAGCATCCAAAAGATAGTTACCCGATATCATGGCAATATGCAGATGTATTACAATCAGGAATCCCTTACTTTCCATACCGTTATCACATTAAAGCAATAGTTCCCCTCTATTCCCCCTGCGGAAAATACCACATATACAAATCCTCCAGCCGTGGCGAGACGGCCACAGTCCCCTTGATTTCCGGCGTTTCCGATAAATACCGGAAGGACACCCGTCCCCCGTCCTCGCTGCGCTGACTGATAATCCGAAGCTGCCCCTGCCGGCCCGCCAAATCTGCGGCAGGCAGGGTACTGCTCCACACCTTTCCCTCAATTTCACTCACCAGCTCGTCCGTCGTTCCCACATCAATGATTTTCCCGTCCTTCATAATCGCGTTCTTTGTTGCAATATACTCGATATCGGAAACAATATGGGTGGAAATCAGCACAATTCTGTTATGTGAAAATTCCGAAATCAGGTTGCGCAGCCGCACCCTCTCGCCGGGGTCGAGTCCCGCCGTAGGTTCGTCCATCACCAGAATTTTAGGGTCGTTGAGCATTGCCTGGGCAATTCCCACCCGCCGCTTCATGCCCCCGGAGAGCTTTGCTATTTTCTTCCCTTTTACATCCAAAAGGGAAAGCATCTCCAGAAGACTGTCAATCTTCTTTGCCGTTTTCCATAGCGGAATATCCTTCAGGGCAGCCACATATTCCAGATAATCCTTTACAGTAAAATCCCGTGAATAGCCAAAGTCCTGAGGCAGGAATCCAAACAGGCTCCGGTAGCTCTTTCCCATTTTACGGATATCTGCGCCGTCATAACAAACGCTTCCTTTATCCGGCGTCATAATATCCGCAATCATCCGCATGAGCGTGGTTTTTCCCGCGCCGTTCCCGCCAAGCAGCCCCCATACCCCCGGCGTCAAAGTAAGGCTGACATCGTCCACAGCCTTTTTGTCTTTAAAGCTTTTGCTTAAATGTTCGATTTTCAATTCCATTGCATCTTTCCTCCAAATAAATGCTGTCATACTTTATGAGCCGGCTTATCGTCAACAAACGCCGCTACGCTTTGCGAGCCGGCTTATTGTCAGCAAACGCCGTCACGCTCCGCAGCAGGCTTATTGTCAGCAAACGCCGCCACGCTCCGCAGCAGGCTTATCATAACAAATGCCCCTGCCCGATATCATTGTACCGGACAGGGACATTGCAATCTCAAATAAAGTTGTGCATTTTTCTTAAAAAATTCCTTGTATATCATACATATTTTCTTAAACCACAGGCGCGGTTCCGGGACTTCTCCAAAAGCGCGCCTGTGATTCCTTATGACTTAAACAGGGTGCTCAAAATCCCCCTTCCAAGGGAAGCCCCTACATTGCCGCCAATCTTCTTTCCAAAGCTGCCTCCCAGAGATTTGCCGATGCTGTTTCCGAATTCCCGGCCAATTGTCCCGGCAGCCGAACCGGCGGCTTTCTTTACTGCCGATTTCACCTTTTTGTCTTTCTCGGCAGCTTTCTTTTCCTCTGCTTTTCTGGCCGCTTCTTCTTTCTTCTCCGCCGCTTTTCTTGCGGCTTCCTCCTTCTTCTGCCTTTGCCTCTCCAGTGCGGCGGCCTCCTTCTCACGTGCTCTCAAAGCCGCGGCTTCTTCCTTTTCCCTCTGTCTTTCCGCGGCGGCTTCCTCCTTCAATCTCTGCTTTTCGGCAGCTTCCTCCTCCTTCTGTCTCTGTCTTTCTTCTTCCGCCTCCCGTTCTTCCCGCTCTCTGTTTTCCTTCTCCGTCAGAACCTTCCTTTCCAGAATTTCATAAGCGGATTCCCTGTCAATCATCTCAAAGTAGCGGCTGTAAAGCAGGCTGCCCGTAATCTCTCCCTGTCGCTCCTCTTCCGTGATGGTTCCCATCCGGCTCTGGGGCGGCAGTATCCGGCATCTTTTTACAATCGTCGGAATCCCGCTCTCGTCCAGAACAGAAACCAGCGCCTCGCCGATTCCAAGGGAGGTCAAAGCCTCGCAGGTATCGAAATCAGGATTTTCCCTGAAAGACTGCGCCGCCGCCCGGACCGCTTTCTGTTCTGAGGGCGTATAGGCATGAAGCGCATGTTGTATTTTATTTCCCAATTGTCCCAGCACGCCGTCGGGAATGTCCTTCGGGCTCTGGGTAATAAAGTAGATTCCCACTCCCTTTGAGCGAATCAGCTTCACCACCTGCTCTATTTTGCCAAGGAGCGATTTTGATGCAGAGTCAAAAAGCAAATGAGCCTCGTCAAAGAAAAACACCATTTTAGGCTTTTCCTTGTCACCCACCTCCGGCAGGCTTTCAAAAAGCTCCGACATCATCCACAGCAGAAAGGTTGAATACATGGTAGGGTTCTGCACCAGCCTCTGGCAGTCCAGCACCTGAATCACGCCCTTTCCGTCGCAGTCCCTGCACAGCCAGTCCCCGAGATTTAAAGCCGGTTCCCCGAAAAATTCCTCTCCGCCCTCCGCTTCCAGCGCCACAACGGCTCTCATGATTGCCCCCAGGCTCTGCTTCGCAAGATTTCCGTACCGCGCGCTGTACTCGGACGCATTTTCGCTCACATACTGTATCATGGAACGCAAATCCTTTGTGTCCAGAAGCAATAGCTGTTCGTCGTCCGCTATCTTGAAAATCACCGTCAGAATATCCGACTGCGTTTCATTCAGCTCCAGAATTCTCCCCAGCAAAAGCGGGCCCATTTCGGAAACCGTGGCCCGAAGGGGCAGTCCTTTCTCCCCGTAAATATCCCAGAAGCCGGCCGGATAAGCACGGAACCCGTAGCCCTCCTCCATAAGCCCCATGGCGTCTATTCTGCTCCTCAGGCTTTCGCTTTCCCCGCCCGCTCTGCACACCCCTGCCAAATCGCCCTTGACGTCAGCCAGAAAAACAGGGACTCCGCAGTCGCTGAAGGATTCCGCCAGTACCTTAAGCGTCACCGTCTTTCCCGTTCCCGTCGCTCCCGCAATCATTCCGTGCCGGTTTGCCATCCGGGGATAAATAAAAACTTTCTCCTCGCCTGATTTGCCAATCCAGATTTTATTGTCCTGATACATATCCTCGTTCCTTTCATTATAAGTTCCGCAGCTGTACTTCCAGTGCCCTTGGGTCTGGAAGGATTTCCGGACGCTTCCGCGTCTGTAAATCCTTCCCGGCACTGTCGCACATCTGCTGATTCAAGTTCCGCAGCTGTTCCTCTTTCCTTATAATTTACCATGCCGCCGCACTCTTGACAATTCCTCTTTCCGTGCTATACTGAAAAAGTTGTAACAGTTCAGCATGGCTGAAATGTTTGTCAGCCGAGTGTTCGAAACCTTCCACTCGTTAAAAAAATACTACAGGAGAAAAGAAAAATGAACAATCAAAAATCAAACCACACAATGCTGCTTGTACAGGCGGCAATGATTGCGGCGCTCTATGTCGTACTCACCTACATCGCCAATGCGATGGGACTTGCCAGCTCGGCAATCCAAATCCGTTTCTCGGAAGCTCTCACGATTCTTCCTTATTTTACCCCCGCTGCCATACCGGGACTTTTTGTCGGCTGCTTTCTGTCCAATATCCTGACGGGCTGCGCAATCCCCGATATTATTTTCGGCAGTATTGCCACCTTAATCGGCGCCTTTTTCACCCGCAGGCTGCGCAAACAACGGATGTCAGGCTCTGCCAGTCATCCTTATGTCAGTAAATGGCTTGCGCCTGTTCCCCCGATTCTGGCAAATACGCTGATTGTCCCCTTTGTGCTTTTGTACGCCTACGGGATACGGCCTCTCTGGCTGTCCTTTATCACGGTGGGGATTGGCGAGATTATTTCCTGCGGCGTTTTGGGAACGCTGCTTTTAATCGTACTTGAAAAATACCGCAGAAGCCTGTTTCCCGGGCAGTACTGACCTCCTCCGAAAGTCAAAAGCGGCAAAGCCTGACTCCTGCGTCCGGCTTTGCCGCTCTGCTGCTTCCTTTCATCTGTATCTGACAGTTATATTTCCGCTCCCGGTATGCGTTTCTATTTTGATATCCGGGTTTTGCCCTGCATCGCCCTCCGCAATATCCCCTTTCTTATCATAAGAAAGAATTTCGTCGAAATCTGTGTTAATATTTCCGCTTCCGGTCTCCCCTCTGAAATGAAAATCCACTCCTTTAGGCAGCACCAGCTTTACATTCCCGCTTCCGGCGCTAAGAGCCATGTCTCCCGAAATAACCGCCGCTTCTACCGTCACGTTTCCGCTTCCGGCTCCGGCTGTTATACCTCCCGACAGCTTCTCGATTCTGATGTTTCCGCTTCCTGAATCAGCGCTCACATCTCCCGTGATTTCCTTCCCGTCTATATTTCCGCTGTTTGCCTCAAGCGTCACGCTTCCCTCAATATTCTCTGCGCGGACATTCCCGCTCACCGCCTCAAGAACAACTGCATCTGCTGTGACATTGCTTATACGGACGTTTCCGCTTCCGGCTTTCGCTTCAAAAACCCCGTCCTCCCGGACGCAATCTGTCTCCGAGGTGATATTCCCGCTTCCGGTTTCAAGGGAAAGCTGGCTGAGACTTTTTTCCGGGATGCAGACCTCGATTCGTTCTCCCTCTCCCACAAAAAAACCGAAAATAACAAAGCTGCGTCCCTGTCCTCCCCTCACCAGCGCATTTCCGTCCTTCCCATAGGAAACCTCCGCCCGGGCCTCCGGCTTGTTGCTGTATAAATATTCCTTTATTGTAACGGTATCGCCTTCCGCCGGATAAACCTTTATATTTTTACTGCCATAATCCAGTCTCAGCTTATCGGCTTTTGACAACGGAATTTCAATGGTGTTCCGAAGCTCGGCCTTTCCCCCAAAGGAAAAGATAAGAGGTGTGCCAAAATATCCTTCCCGGCCTCCCACCTTCACGCTCATCACGCTGATAAACCCGATGGCGATAAATACGGCAAACGCCGCAATTATAACGGCAGTCCTGTTTTTCTTCATTCGTTTCCCCCGTCCTTTCTATTATAATAGAAGGAATCCGCTTCCTGCCTTTTCCTCCTGCGGTTCAAAGAACGGATATAGGAGACCATCGAATAATAAAGCGGTATCGTAAGAAAAATAATCCAGCCGGGATGCCAGGCGCCCCAGAAGCTGCCGGCGCAAAGATAAATCAGCGTGGCCAGTACCGGATAGGCAAAGCGGAAGGCGTTTCCGCTCCTGATTGCGCTTACCAGCGACCACCATATAGGAATCAGTAAAAATAAAAGATAGCCCGGATACCAGGCGCCGTATGTGACGCCGATAATAAAATAGATAACCGTGATGATTGAAGCTACAGGTATGGAATAATAGCTGAAACCTTTGTCACTTTCTTCCTCGTCGTCCTCCTGAAAATCGCTTTCCACAAAACTGCCCGACTCCCGGTACGATGTTTTCGTTCCGGCGGCATTCTCCGCTCCCCACGTCGAATAATTTTCTCCGGCAACGCTTCCTCCGCCCTGCGACGTCGTCACATCTCCGGCAATCATTTCCGTCCCTGCCGTCTGCGCCTGCCCTCCGGGGGCGTCTTCCGCCTCCGGCATGGGTATTTCGTCCTCGGTTCTTAAAAGCTCGTCAAGGGATACCTTATAAAGGCGCGCCAATAAAATCAAGTTGTCGGTATCAGGAGAAGCCTCCGCCCTCTCCCATTTGCTCACCGCCTGCCTGCTGATTCCCAGCTTCTCCGCAAGCGCTTCCTGAGATAAATTATTGCTTTTCCGCAATTGAACCAGCCTGTTTGCAATTTCAATATTCATAATTTTTCCTTTCCTCACACCATGATGCTTTATATGTGTTTTTTATGAGCAAATTATATGATTCTCCGCCCGGTTGCACCACCAATTCTGGTTTGAGAAAGGAGCAACTATCGGTTGCGGAGGTTAATTTCTGTTTCTTACATAGGTGATAAAGCGGTTTCCGTTCTGTTCAAACCATTCTCTGGAATCGTTCATTCCCACCTTATAGACATAATTCCCGTCCTCCGCCCCGGGATTCATCACAACAGTATTCAGTTCGTTAAATCCGATAATCAGAACAGCCGAGCCGTCCTGCAGCATTGCAAGGACAGGAATATCCTGATTCACATAGTAGAGTATGGAATCCAGAGAACAGCCCGTCAGGTCAAGTACCTCCACGTCCGGCAGATTTTCCTCCAGAATGCTCAGAACCGACTCGCCTCTTTTCAGCATATACTCTGCATTTCTTACAATGCCTTCAAATTCCATCATCGTATCCAGACAAACCGCCAGCGAATCCTTTTCCTCCGTAACTCCGTCGCCCTTTATCGCCATAATCTGGTTTCGTATGCTGCGGTTTCCTCTCATCCAGACATAACAGCCGTCCTCCCCGAGAACCACGCCTGATATGGTCTCTGCCTGTATTACTGCGCTTCCCTCGTTTGTGTGAATGCTTTCCAGACCAGATTTGCCGTAAACATAATACCTCTTTTCCCTTTCTTCCTCTGACCCCAGGGCAATGCTGCGGCCCCCTTCAAACAATACCTCCCTTGGCGTAAGATGTTTCATGCTATCCTTGTCAATCGCCCCGCGAAGCGCTATCTGCGTCAGTTTTTCATAGCTTTCCGTAAGGGCCGTTTCAATGTTATTGCGGCTTTCCGATTCGGATTTCGAGTTCATTATCTGGTCGTCTTTGATTTCCGTATAGGAACCGTCCTCGTTCTTTTCCACTCTGGAAAGGTTAATCTGATTCCCGTTTACAATCCCTTCCGTCACATAGACATTTTCCTGCTGATAGTTCATGAGAACTTCCTCGGTCTCATTTTCAATCCTGACGCAATACATGGGGACAATAGTATTTCCCGCATAGTCCCTCACGATATCGGCCTCCCTTGCAATCCCGTAAATCAAATCCTCTCCCATAAAGCCTACGGGCCTGATAACCTCGCCCGCCCCGGCCCGGATACTCTTTTGCTGTCCGGTAGTCAGGTTCATCAGCACCAGCTCTTTTCCATGGCCTGAATTCCCGTCCTTCTGCCAGACCGCCATTTTGTTGCTGTCGGATACCTTGTAGCTTCCTTCCGCAAGGTTCTCCACCACAGCGGTACAGCTCCGTTTCATCACATTGATTCCGTAAATCTTATCCTCCCATTTCAGATAAAGCATACTGTCCCTGTTAAGATACGCCAGCTGCTCTATCTCCTGCATAAGAAGATATTGAGACTCCTCGCAGGGAAGGTACACCAGCTCCTCCACCGTATTGACGCTGCTGTCGTAATAGTACAGCGAAGCGCCCACCTCCCCTTCATGGCGTCCTCTGTTCATATAGCCGTATACAAGGAAGGTCACGTTTCCCCCCTCGTCCACGTTCATAATTTTTATCTCATGGGCGCCGTATAAGGTCCTTTTGTCTTTGTTTTCTTCATTATAAAAACCGAAAAGCAGCACCATCTTGTTGTCGGTCACATTATAGGTATAAAGGCGGTTTTCCACCACAAAAGCCAGAATATTGCCCCCGTCGCTCTCCCGAAGGGGCACGTCCTTTCCGGCAATGCCCAGCATAATCTTATTATTTGCATAAGCATCGCTCTCCGGCCGGAAAATCTGATTCATGGTACGCTCGTAGTCCAGAAGATAAATTCTCTCCTCCGTGTATCTTATCCGGTAAAACTCCCTGACCTTACAATAATTTTTTTTCATTCCCTCCATATAAGATACATAATACTCCGCCCAGAAGCTTCCCGTCTGGCTTGCCAGCTCCTTGATGGTAATGCTGACCGGCGTTTCTCTCGTCACGTTCAAATCTCCCCATGTCACCTGACGAAAGCTGCTGTGGATATCCACGTGTCCATAAGAAGTGTTATCTCCGTCCGCATTGGTTTCCATGTAAATGGTCAGCTCCCTGGCCGCCTCCTTATCAAAGGTTTTTTCCGAAAAATTATTTACAAATTTAATTTTTTCCCCGGCAAAATACTCCTCCGTGCTTACAACTCTTGTGTAGTACCTGACTTCGTTTCCATTCCCCAGTGTCAGCAAAACCACCAGCAGATATTCCTGATTCTGCTCAATCAGGTCCTTCAGCCCGAATGACACCGAAATCCTGTCCCCCGACTGCTCGAAATCCTCCACCTGCGTATTTTCAACAAGCCTCTCCCCGTCCGGGCTTCTCACCTCAAAGGCAATGCCGGAAACCATCTGCCCGTAGGTGTCAATTTCCAGGCGGATTCTTCTCCCCTCCAAAAGCGGCGTAATGCTCTCCCGCATCTGGCTCACCTTCATCGCCTTCGCATACCCGTGCATTTCATTAATCAGGAACCCGTTATAATTCACGGAAACCACAGGGTAAGTCGCCTCCCCCATCTCCACGGTCATATCCGCCGTTCCCTGATTCATGAATTTATTTGCAATAAACAGCGCCATAAGAAAAACGCAGCTTACGATGACTCCCTTGATAACTGTTCGCTTCATAATACTCCCATCTATCTTCTATCAAACGCTCCGATGCGGGCGTCTGTTTTCTCCAAATTAATGCCTGTCCACGATTTGCGTAGGGGACTTTCCTGTGTGGTTTTGGGTATGATTATATTTTACTTATTTCGGGGGGAAACCACAACCAAAAGTTTTGGAAATTGCGGAGGTGGGGGGATTGTGTGTGGAGGGGGACGCTGGGGGGACGCCGGGACAAGGGTGGGGGTCCTTCGTCGCCACGCTCTCGCTCTATAAAAACGCAGCAGTACCAGGCTCGAAAATACCTCGCCAG
>OFGP01000940.1_pt1 | contig 24558 bp, 22 predicted proteins | sample 1521781 | NCBI WGS metagenome assembly OFGP01 (sample SAMEA3504113, study PRJEB24116) | mouse gut metagenome | biome: mouse gut; feature: mouse-associated habitat; material: faeces | place: Denmark | collected 2011
TGTCAGCGCGAGGAATCTCCCGGCATTTCAGGGCAATCTGAGCTTCGATTTCCTCCAACTCAGCAGCCAACTCCATGACCTTGCCGACAAAGCTGACAATAGCTATCTTTCTCGCCTCAGCGCCCTGTGTCAGTCCGGCGCTCACGCCGGCCAACCGGACGATTTCCTTGGCCCGCTTGTATCCGCCGCCTCGCAGTTTCTCCGCGTGCCAGATGTCCTTTACGCCATCTTCACCCAGAGCAACCAGCTCGCTGGGGAGAGGAGCATTTGCCAGTACGCTCAACGTGAATATGCCGTCTATCTTCCCAAATGCTTCTCTGTATTCCGGGAACACGATCTTCATCTCACGGTGCAGACGGTTCATGTTCCGCACACGGTCCTCCATGAGGTGGTCTCTCAGCGTACACAGAACGCGCAGTTCTGCGTATACATCTTCCGGCAAATACGACACGCCATAGTTCCCGTTCTTTACCAGGTCCGCAATCAGCTTCGGGTCTTTGGCATCGTTCTTGGCTTGACTGTTGTCAGCCAGTTCTTTCGTCTGTTTCACCGCATACGGATTCACCTGCACAACACTGATTCCATTCGCTATCATCCACGCAGCCAGCGAAAACCAGTAATATCCTGTCGGCTCAAGGCCCAACACAATTTGGTCCTTGCCGTGCTGTGCTGCCAGGTGAAGCGCCCAGTCTTTCGCGCTCTGGTAACCCTCGGCATTGTTCTCGAACGAATACGCTCCCTTGCTCAACTCTCGCCCCTTTGCATCGCTTGCTCGTGCATAATGCGTTTCGCTGCCGATGTCGCATCCCACGATGAGCATGTCATCCCGGATGAAGGTCAATTTGTCGTTATGGGAGAACTTGCCCCCTGTCTCCAAATCCCGCCAAGTGTAGGATCGCAGTCCCTTGGATATCTCCTCAGCCTTTTGCTTCAGCGCTGCTTCCTGCTCCGGACTCAATGCTTTCATATTGTCCTTTTTCTGCTTCCCGCTGTGTCCGCCGATCCTTTCTCCGCGTTTTCCTGCTTGCTTTTTCGGGCTGTTTGATTTACTATTCATGTCAGATACCTCTCTTGGTTTTGAATTTTACTAACGGTCTGGTCAGTAAGGATTCAAATCTACCTGAGGTATCTTTTTTCGTCAACTTCCTGCTTTGTAGTATACAGGAAGCTCCTATTTATAAATAGTATATCCCGATGCAACTTTCAATGCAAGTACTCACTTCGATAAATGGGCCCATATTTTGCACAAAAATCCTCCTCAATATTTGAGCACTATGCCGCTTTGCACATGGGCCCATTTATGGTATAATGCCATCAGAAAAGTTAAACAGCGGCAGTGTATGAGAGTTGGCCCTCCCATACACCTGCATAGGTGGTTACAGCACCTACACAACGGACTCTGTCCGCACCGCAGGGATATTATACCGTTAAGGACGATTGTTTTCAAGTCCTTTTTCCCGAAGGTGGACAGAAGTACTTTCGTTTGTCTCAGTAAGACAACGACACCGTGTAGGTTCTACAACCTGCACGGTGTTTTCTTTTCAATACAATTTGAAAGGAAGTCTTACCATGACAGCGAAAACCAAGATCATTCCCTTCCCCGAGCCCCAGACATTTCCTCCGGCGGCCGCTCATAGGATGTCCCGAGGAGGGATGTTCATGGACATCAAGCACACCCATCCGGAGTATGCTACCCCGGAGGACCGCCGGCAGGCGCTTCTTGATACGAAACGGCTCTGTACTGCCGTACTTCTGGCCCAGAAAGAAGCGGCGTCCAAGCAGAGCGCATAAGTCCGGGGTGCGACAATGAAATTTGACGCAGCGTACGCCCGTCAGTCCCTACTAAAAAAAGACAGCCTGTCCATCTCCGGTCAGCTGGACCTGTGCCGCAAGACGGCTGGCGGGGACCTGACTGTTTATAAGGATGCGGGCTACTCCGGCAAGAACACCAAGCGTCCCGACTTCGAGCGGCTACTTCGGGACATTAAATCGGATAAAATCAGAAAGCTCTATGTCTACCGGCTGGACCGGTTCTCCCGCTCTGTGGCCGACTTTGGCCGGCTGTGGGAGATACTCCAGGAACACAATGTGGAGTTCGTCTCGGTCAGCGAAAACTTCGACACCTCCAGCCCTATGGGCAGAGCCATGCTCCACATCATTATGGTGTTTGCCCAGCTGGAGCGGGAGACAACCGCCGAGCGGGTGCGGGACAACTACTACCGCCGGGCTTCTCTGGGCTCCTGGCCCGGCGGCCCCGCACCCTACGGCTTCAGCATTGGGCGCTTGCAGGCCCCGGACGGGCGTTCCGTTCCCACCTTGACCGTGAACGAGAATGCGGACATCGTTCTCCGTATCTTCGAGGAATATGCCGTCGAGGGGATGTCGCTGGGCCTGCTGGCCAGAAAGCTGACCGACCTGGGAATCCACGGCCCCAAGCGGGACACCTGGGACAATGTGACCCTCTCCCGTATCCTTCACAACCCGGCCTACGCTATGGCCGATGAACAGGTCCGCCTCTATCTTCTGGGGCAGGGGGCGAATATCACCTCGCCCGCCGAACACTTCGACGGAGTCCATGGGGTTCTGCTGGTAGGCAAGAGAAAGGCCTCTGACCGCAAATACACCAGCCTGAAGGATCATTCCGCCTCGGTCATGAACAGCCGGGGCATCGTTCCCGCTGACCTCTGGCTGCGCTGTCAGCTCAAGCTAGACAGCAACCGTCAGCTTGGAAACAGCGGAAAGGGCACCTATACCTGGCTTTCCGGCCTGTTGAAATGCGCCAAATGCGGCTACAGCCTCAAGGTCATCTCAGACAAGTCCCACCGCTGGCTGGCCTGCAGCGGCCGGTACAACCTCTCCCGCTGTGACGCCAGCATCCACGTCAAGCTTTCAGAGCTGGAAGAGATCATCACAGCGGAAATCACAAAAATGCTGGATGAATGCCCTGCAGAAGCCTTGGAGATAAAAGAGAACGATATCTATGCCAGGCAGCTGGAGGAGCTGGATAGAAAGGCGGACCGCCTGATCGATGCTTTTGCCGAGAGCGCGGATATGCCGTCTGCCTATCTCCAGCGGTCACTGGCCCGGTTGGAGCAGGAGCGCCAGACGATTATGGAGGCGCAGCGCCGGGAACAAAAGCGTCCGGTCATGCCCGCGGTTTTGGACTTTCCCACCCTCAGGTTTGATGCGAAAAAAGCGGTTGCCGCACAGTTTATCCGCCGGATAGAAGTAGCCGAAAATTCCGCTGAGATCATCTGGAATGTTTAGACCAAAGAATCAGGAGGAATAGAATTGTATTATTCAAAGGATAAACGAGGGATGTATATTCTTCGTACTATGGAGGACATCTCGCTCAATGGCGATGCCTATACGACGGCCGAAGCTCTTTTCAAGGTCTGCCAGCGCAATGACCGCCGGCTCCCCTACTCCGCCTTCCGGGAGGACCTTGCTTTTTTGCTTCACAAGGGCTTGCTCCACCTGGAGGGCCAGCGCCTGTACACAACTTACAACTGGCGCTGTGAGCGGTCCGCCGTAATCAGTCTGGCCAATATCCTGCGCGCGCCAAGCCTGGACAAGCCGGAATTGCCAGACACATTACTGGTCAACGGCGTTCAGTTGGCCGGAGAGCAACGCTCCGCCGTGGAGCTGGCACTGTCCAGCCGTCTGTCTCTTATCCTGGGCGGCGCAGGTTCTGGGAAGACTACCCTGGTCAAGGCGATCATGGACCACCGTCCATCTAAAAACGGATGGGGCCTTTGCAGTCCTACTGGTAAAGCGGCGCAAAATTTGACTGACCGCACCGGCTTTCAGGCCCGGACAGTCCACAGCGCACTGGGTCTCCGTCCGGACGACGACTTCTTGGAACCTGTCCAGTGGCCTTATGTCAGTTTGCTGGTTGTAGATGAGGCCAGCATGATGACCTTGGAAATGCTGGCGGGTATCCTTCAGAGGGTTCCTGATACCTGTCATGTCGTGCTAGTAGGCGACCCTTACCAGCTGCTCTCCGTAGGCGCCGGCAATATTCTCCCTGACCTGCTGGCATTAGGGTGCCCTAGTATCACACTGAAAACGACCCATCGTCAGTCCAAAGACGCTGCTGGTCTCGTTCACAACACCACGCAGTTTTCCTCCCTCTCCCGTGCTGCCGACCTGGTATTTGACGACAGCTTCCAACTGGTACAACTGGAGGAAAAGGATATCCAAGCCGCCATCCGTGACGAAGCAGTAAAGCGGTATCTGGCCGGGGAGTGCGTTCAGGTTCTCTCCCCGTTCAACAGAGCCACTGACCTGTCAGTCCAAAGCCTGAACCAAGTAATCCAGCCGCTGGTGAACCCGCCCTTTGAGGACAAGCACTCCCTCAAGTTGGAGAAAGGCTCCGTTTTCTGGGACAGCGACCGGATCATGGTCACCAAAAATGACCGTGAACGGCGGTGCTGCAACGGAGATGTCGGTATTTTGAAGATCCGATCCCAGCCGCACGAAACCCCCGACTACTCGGTAGTTCTGCCGGATGGACGCCGCCCCTCGTGGGATGACACCAGCGGGCTTGTTCATATGTGTACGGCCTACGCCATTACGGTCCACAAGGCCCAGGGTAGTGAATACGACACCGTCCTGATGCCGGTATCCAAGCGGATGCAGAGTATGATGGTACGCAATCTCCTGTACACCGCCATTACCCGAGCCAAAAAGGAAGTCATGCTGTTCGGCGACCTGGACGCGCTGGACTCCGCCATGCAGCGTACGCCACATCAGCGCAGGTCAATGTTGGTTCAGAAAACCAGAATGCTCCTGCTCCGCAGTGCAGCATAAGGGAAAATCTTCCATGCAAATGACCAACTTGGTCATTTGCGCCACTGAGAAAGAGAGGTCAAAAATGGATTACAAAAAAATCGGAAAACGAATTCGTAATCTCCGCCAGCAGCAAGGGTATACGCAGGAGGCTCTTGCGGAGGAGGTCGATTTGTCCGCACCTTTTATCAGCCACATTGAGCGGGCAAGTAAAAAGGCCAGCCTGGAGACGATTTCCCGCATCGCAGCGTCCCTAAGCGTAACGGTAGATTATCTGCTCACCGGAACACAATCTCTTGACGCAGCTGCTTTCCTTCCAGAGGTGGAAATGCTTCTGAAAGATTGTTTGCCTCACGAGAAACAGATTATTGTCGATGTCGCGGAGGCCACAAAGAAAAGCTTGAGAGATAATCGTCAAGCGGCTTAAGGAACGGAGACGGCGTTGCCGTCTCCGTTTCCTCTGGGCTGGTCCATTATAGCGCTAAGAAATCTTAGGTTCTTGACTATTCGTACCGAATAAACTATAATATCCAGGAGGTGAGAACATGGAGCATCGCAATGCAAAAGTAAATATTAGCGCCGCCGGAGGGACCGCCGCTAAAAATTCCAAAACCTGTAAGGTCACCTTACCCACCACATGGCTGGAAAAGATGGGGATCACGGAGGAACATCGGGACCTGGAACTGATCTATAACGGAACAACCATCACACTGTCCCGCCGGCCCTGCGGTCCCGACTTTGCCGAACAGCAGCAGGCCCTCGGCCATGAGATTCGGGTCCTGCGTTTTTATGACGGCGATACCCTCTGCTCCACTATCTATTCCGATTTTACGGGACAAACTGTAGTTGTTGAGAACCAGGCGGTCTCCCCTGTTAAAACCGCATTTGGAAACAACCCGTTCCCAGACTGGAAAGACTTCCAGCATTTTCTGGAGGGGCGCTGCATCCCCCGGCAGAGGGCCGGACTGCGGGAGTATCTGGAAGCTTTGGGGCTGGATGAGTATGATCCCTTGACCATCCTAGAAAAGACAGGTGGGCGCATGGCCGAGGATCAGCAGTGGCTGATGATCGAGGTGCTGAAATGACAATCCAATTGGTAACCGACGAAAAAATTGCGGAGACATCCTCAAAGGGGAACCAGGAAAAGTGGTATGACCAAGTGTCCGACCTCTGGTACAAGCTGGATCAATTCGGATACGAGGCGCTGGCGGAGACGGTCATCTCCACGCTTTTAGAGCAAAGCAATATCCAAACCGACACTCTCTTTACCTTTGTTCGCTATCACATGGAGCGCCTGCGGGTTCACGGCCGGGAGCGTACAGGCTGCTCCAGCAAGAACTTTTTACAGCCTGGCCAGGCCCTTATTACAATCAATCGCCTGCTGTCCAGCTACCTGGGGAAACCGCTCCGTGAGAAGTTGGTTCGCCTTCCCAGCGACAAGAAACGGATCGCCTATCTGGCAGAGGCAACGGCGGAGCTTACCGGTTTAGAGCTGTTCCCCCAATACCTGACTCTGCTTTTTGAGGTAGATGCTCTGTTCTGCAATGATGACCGCCATCTGAACAATATCGCTGTCATAGAGCAGAATGGGAAATTTGACTATTGCCCCATTTTCGACAATGGTGCCGGACTTCTATCCAACACACAGCTGTCCCCAATGGACATCCTGCCCCCGGCCTTGATTTCCGCCCTGCAGGCTAGACCCTTCAACATCACCTTTACCCGGCAGATGAATACAGCCCGCAGCCTGTACGGGACACAGCTGGTCATGCCAAAACTGACAACATCTGATATTCGGGAGATTCTGGAGCCAGTCCTGAATTACTATCCTCAGAGGGATAGAGGCATCATGGCAGACCGTGTAAAGACGTGTATTTTAATTCGGCAAAGGAAGCTGCAAGGAAAAACTTGAGAGACAATCGTTTAGATTTATATCTTATTTCTGCTCCATAAGTCAGGCGCAGGTTTTGGAATGTGGCGCTCCTCAAGTACATGAGTTTCTCGACCTGGCCTGCAAGGACGGACATGGCTATAAAAGAATTTTCCGATATGATAACCGGTACAGGAAGATAGTCACCCATCTTCCTGTACCGGTTAGGCGTGAAAGATTTGTATAGCTTTACACTGGTAAACCAAGTCAGTCCCGTTTCTTTCCTTTTCTATTTTCGATGTTCTACCTCTCCCCTACCCTGTTTCACAATTTCCTTGTGAGAAGTGTCCTAACCTAAAATCGGCCCCGGCGTTTGGACCGTATGTGGAACAGGGCATTTTCCAATCTCCCTACAAATCCAATGCTTCTTTTACCTTGTCAATGATGTGGGCTCCAATATCCCGGGCAGCATCTATGGTTTGTGCTCCTAGGTGTGGGGAGACAATGAAGTTGTCACACTCGAACAGGGGAGAGTCGAAGCCTGCGCCCTCAGTGAGGCCTCCATCGGCCAGCTCTTTCTCCATCACATCGGAGGCATAGCCGCCAATCTTGCCGCTCTTCAGCGCATCGCACATATCTTGTTCGTTTACAATGCCACCCCGGGCCATGTTCAGGACCACCGCACCAGTCTTCATCTCAGAGATGGAATGGGCGTTGAACAGGTGGCGTGTCTCATCATTGAGTGGCATATGGATTGTGACGAAGTCAGAGACCTTCAGCACCTCGTCAATGGTCATACTTTTAGCGTGCTGCTGCTCAAAGACCTCAGCGGGGAGGTAGGGGTCGTAGGCCACGACCTCCATCTTGAAGGCCCGGGCTAACTCGCCCACCCGCTGCCCGATACGTCCGAATCCCAACACGCCCAGGTTTTTGCCCCGCAGTTCCTGACCCATGAACTTGTATTTGTCCCAATGCTTATACATTTTTACATCGTTACAGGCCGGAACCGTGTGGCGGGCCAGTTCCAGCATCTTGGAGATAGTCAACTCGGCCACGGCGTTGCCGTTGAGGCCGGGGGCGTTGAACACCTGGATGCCGTTGGCTTTGGCGGTGTCCATGTCGATGTGGTTCAGACCCACAGAGCACACGCCGATCACCTTCAGCTTCTTGGCGGCGTCCAGGATGGTCTTGTTGATGGCGGGATCCACCCGCATGATAAGAACCTCATAGTCGCCGATCATGCTGGCAAGCTCCTCCTGGGTAGGGAGGATCTTAGTGTCTACCTCCATGTACTTGCCCAGCTCCTCGGCAATGGCGGGGGAGACGACATCGATAATGAGACATTTCATGAAATATTCCAACCTTCCTATTTATCCTTTGCGGATGAATTTGATTCAGATTCTTTGCCGGATTGGGCCCTCTTGTCGATTTTCGAGATATACAGATATTTTCGGATCAGGAACAGCAAACCGACTGAAATGACTGTCAACAAGTTTTCCAGCGGTGCGGTGTGCTCTACGATCATCTGCCGGGAGACTGCCAGCAGCATCACGTCCACCACGGAGTCGAGGGAGTAGCTGGTAATCATCATGATCAGCTCCACACCGATAATAATCAGGCAGGCGCTGGAGAGCTGATACTGTAAGTAAGCCGTATTGTAAAACAGCTTGACCACGTTGACGCTGAATACCATGCCGGCGGTGGAGACGATACAGTGTAGCAGAATGATCACGCCCAGCAGCAGCTCGATCAGCTCGGCCGCACGGGTCAGCTTTTTCTGTACATTCAGACCTTGAAACCAATTCCGGTTTTTAATATTCATAGCCGCGGACCACATAGCTGGTATGGAGAATTTTATGGGCCTTTTCACTGCCGGGCTTGCCCAGATACTCCTCATACACCTGCTTTACCAGCGGGTTGTCGTGGCTCTTCCGCAGGGTCATGCCTTCGTCCTCGTCGTAGAGGGCCTTGGCCCGCAGCCCTTTCAGGTCGGTGAAATTGCGTACATCCGCCGGCTGGGAGGGCTGTCCGCCGCCGTTGACGCAGCCGCCGGGACAGGCCATGATCTCGATAAAGTCGTAGTGCTTTTCTACGGCCTTGACCGCGTCCAGCATCTGAGAGGCGTTTTTGATCCCGCTGACGCAGCACACCCGGACCGGCGCCCCGCCGATCTCGTACTCCGCCTCCTTGATGCCTCTGTCCGTGCCCCGGACAGCTTGGAACACCGGGTCGGCCAGCTCCTTGCCGGTGAGGGTCTCCACAGCGGTGCGCAGGGCGGCCTCCATCACCCCTCCGGTGACGCCGAACAGGTGTCCCGCTCCACTGGCAATCCCCAGGGCCGGGTCAAACTCCTCATCGGGCATTTGCTCAAAAAGCAGGCCGGCCCGGCGTATCATGTTGCCCAGGGCCCGGGTGGTCAGGGCGATGTCCACGTCGGGGATGCCCTCCCCGGCGGCGCACTCGTGATCCCGCTTGTGCTCGAACTTCTTGGCGGTGCAGGGCATGACAGAGATGCAGACGATATCCCTGGGGTCCAGGCCGTGCTTTTCGGCGTAGTAGGTCTTGGCCAGAGCGCCGAAGATCTGCTGGGGGCTCTTGCAGGAGGACAGGTTGGGCAGAAACTCCGGGTAGAACTCCTCGCAATACTTCACCCAGCCGGGACAGCAGCTGGTGATGATGGGCAGATTCTCCCCGGTTTTCAGCCGCTCCATAAACTCGGTTGCCTCCTCCATGATGGTCATGTCGGCGGCAAAGTCGGTGTCGTACACCCCGTCGAAGCCCAGCCGGCGCAGGGCGGCGGCCATTTTGCCCTCCACATTGGTGCCGACGGGCATTCCGAAGGACTCGCCCAGGGTGGCCCGGACACTGGGGGCGGTCTGGATGATGACGTGCTTTTGGGGGTTGTCGATGGCGGCCCACACCTCGTCGGTCTCCACCACGGTGGTGATGGCCCCGGTGGGACAGGCCACGATGCACTGACCGCAGTTGATGCAGGCACTCTGTCCCAGGGGAACGTCAAAACTGGAACCTACATGGGTTTTGAAGCCCCGCTGGGAAATTGCGATGGCGGATACCCCCATCACCTTTTCACAGGTAGCCACGCACCGGCGGCAGAGGATGCACTTGCTGTTGTTGCGGATGAGGTGGGGAGTGCTGGCGTCGATCTCGTAGTGGTTTTTCTCCCCCTCGAAGGCCATGTTGTTGTCCACGCCGTACTCCCGGCACAGCCGTTGGAGCTCGCACTCGCCGCTGCGGGGACAACTGAGGCACTCCTGGTCGTGGATGGACAGCAGCAGTTTCAGATTGGTCCGCCGGGCGGCCTGGACCCGCTTGGTGTTGGTGAACACCTCCATCCCCTCGGCGATGGGGTAGACGCAGGCGGTGACCAGGTTCTTGGCTCCCTTCACTTCCACCACGCACATGCGGCAGGCCCCGATCTCGTTGACGCCCTTCAGATAGCACAGAGTGGGGATGGCGATACCGGCGGCGTGAGCCGCCTCCAGGATGGTGGAGCCGGCGGGGGCGCGGCAGGGGATATTGTTGATTTTCAGGTTGACCATATCCACGGTCTGCAAATTTAATTTTTCCATCTTTGCTCCCCTCCCTCAGTTCCGGCTGATGGCGTCAAAGCGGCACTTCTCGATACAGCCGCCGCACTTGATGCACTTTTCCGTGTCGATCTTATGGGGATTCTTCGCCCTCCAGCACGCTGCGGTCCATAAAGGCCCCCGGATCACCTTCATCCGCATTGCAGCAGACATATTTCTGCACCTCCCCCCGGTTCCCGCTGGCAAACTTCCACTTCAGGCCCGTGGGGAAACCCGCACCGCCCCGGCCCCTCAGGCCGCTGGCCAAAATGGTGTCGATCACGCCGTCTGGGGTCATATCAGTTAACGCCTTGTACAGCGCGGTATAGCCGTCCCGGGCGATGTACTCCTCAATGCTCTGGGGGTCGATCACGCCGCAGTTGCGCAGGGCGATGCGGGTCTGTTTCTGAAAAAAGTCCGTCTCTTCCAGGCTGCGGACCGTACCGGCGGCCTGGTTTTCATCGTAGAGTAGGTCCTCCACCTGTCCGCCCTTGAGCAGGTGCTCACTGACGATGCGGGCCGCATCCTCGTTTTTGACATGGCTGTAGATAGTCCCCTCTGGGAAGATAATGACGTTGGGCCCGGAGCCGCACAGCCCCAGGCAGCCGCCCCGGATGACCTGAATTTCCTTTCGGAGTCCGGCCAGCTTGATCTGCACTTCAAATTCGTCCGCTAGACGGCCCGAGGAAAGTTCGCAGTTGGGGCCGCAGCAGACCATGATATATCCGCGATACATTTCTTTCCCCCCCCTTACTGCTTGGCGCCGATGGTGTACTCGGCGATGGCGTTGCCCCCCAGAAGGTGCTGGTCCACCATCCGCACCGCCTTTTCCGGGGTCATGCGCACGTAGGTGGTCTTGCTCTGACGGGGCAGGGTCACCTCCACCACCGGCTCAAACTGACAGATGCCGATACAGCCGGTCCGGACCAGCAGGACTTCCTTCAGCCCCTGTTTCTCCAGCTCGGCGGCGATGGCGTCGTAGACGCCCTGGGCCCCGGCGGCCACGCCGCAGGTGGCCAGGCCCACCACCACCCGGGCTTTCTTTCCCAGCTCCGGGTCCAGCCGGGGCAGGGTCCGCTCTTTCACTGCCCGCAGCATGTCGAAGTTTTTGATCATTCCCTTTTCATCCATTCTTCCGCCCTCCTGTCACTGGTACTTGTCCAGGATCGCATCTAGCTCGTCCCCGGTGAGGCTTCCGTATACGTCGCTGTTCACCATGATCACCGGGGCCATGCCGCAGCAGCCCAGGCACCGGCAGGCGTCCAGGCTGAACCGCCCGTCCGGAGTGCAGCCGCCCCCCTCAATGCCCAGCTTCTGCTGGAGCAGCTCATAGATGTGCCCGCCGCCCTTCACATAGCAGGCGGTGCCCAGGCAGACGCTGATGTGGTTGCGGCCCTTGGGGGTGAGGCTGAACATGGAGTAGAAGGTGGCGATGCCGTAAAATTCGCTCAGGGGCTTGCCCAGCTCTCCGGCCACGAGGCGCTGGGCCTCCACCGGCAGGAAGCCGTAGACCTCTTGGGCCTTTTGCAGGGCCGGCAGGGCCACACCGGGCTCGTCCCGGTGCTCCGTGAGCCACGACCTCAGCTCCCGGGCTCGGGGGTCCTCCGCCTGACCGCAGGGGCAGGCTTCTTCTTTGCGCACAGTACATTCCTCCCTTTTCTAAAATAAAAAGTGGCCTGTATGCGCGGATAGACCGGATACAGGCCCTCGGGATCGGGATTTAGGCGGCTTTCAGCGCCTCGCGCTTGCCTCGTACCCGCTGGAACAGGACGATAGCGACGAAGAGCGCCAGGCCCACCACGTCGCTGATGGGTTCGCTGCTGATGAGCAGGATGGCGGTGGCGGCGGAGACGACCCGCACCGGAATGGGCACCTTGGCGTACAGGAAGCCCTCGGCGGCCACACTGATGAGGGCCACGCCGATGATGGAGGTGAACAGAATCCACGCGCCGCTGAAGAAGTTGACGTCGTAGAGCAGCAGGCCCTGGTTATAGACGAACATGTAGGGGACGATGAAACCGGCGATGTCCAGCTTGACCGACACCCAGCCCGTCTTCATGGGGTTGCCGCCCGAGATGCCGGCCGCGGCGAAGGAGGCCAGGGCCACGGGAGGCGTCAGGTTGGCGAACATGGCGAAGTAGAAGCAGAACATATGGGCCGCCAGATCGGGCACGCCCAGCTGGATGAGGGCGGGGGCGGCGATGGTGGCGGTAATCAGGTAAGAGGGGATGGAGGGCAGGCCCATACCCAGAATCATGCAGGTGACCATGGTGAACAGCAGGGTGAGGAACAGGCTCAGGGCGGGGATGGTGGGGAAGGCGTTCCTGCCGATGCTGATGATGGCGCTGGCGATGTTCAGGGCGAAGCCGGTCTGGGAGCAGACACCCACGATGATGCCCACGCAGGCACAGCTGATGGCCACAGAGACGGTAGACTTGGCGGCCTGGGCGAAAGCATCGTAGATATCCTTCAGGCTCATGCGGCTGATGGGCCGCAGCTCAGCCACGGCGATGGTGATGCTCCAGAAAGCGATTTTCAGCACAGTCCAGCCGGAGAGGAACATCATGGATACCAGGAAGATGATGGGGATCAGCAGATGGCCCCGCTCCTTGAGAACGACCCCGACCTTGGGCAGCTGGTCCTTGGGCAGGCCGTACATCTTGTCCTTGTTGGCCCGCAGCTGTACCTGGAACAGGATGCCCGAATAGTAGACGATGGCCGGGATGATGGCGGCGGTGACGATGACGGCGTACTTCACGCCCAAGGTCTCCGCCATGACGAAGGCCGCCGCGCCCATGATGGGCGGCATCAGCTGTCCGCCTACCGAGGCGGTGGCCACCACCGCGCCGGCAAACTCGTCGGAGTACTTGTTCTTCTTCATCAGCGGGATGGTGAAGGAACCGGTGGTAACAACCACGGCCACAGCAGCGCCGTTAATCATCCCCAGCAGACCAGAGGCGATGACGCCAACTTTTGCCGGGCCACCCTTGGTGCCGCCGGCCACGGCGCTGGCCAAGTCGTTGAACAGCCGCCCCATGCCGCACTTGTTCATGACCTCGCCGAAGATGATGAACATGACAATATAGGTGGCCGACACCTTGATGGAGGAGCCGTAGATGCCGTAGATATCAGTCGTAAGGTACTTAATGATGGCTGCCCATGTGTAGCCCCGGTGGCGGAACAGGTCGATAGGCACATAGCGACCGAACATTCCATAGAGCAGGAAGATGATGCACAGGATGGGAAGGGCCGCGCCGCTGATGCGGCGGGTAGCCTCCAGCACCAGAATGACCAGCAGAGTGCCCATGACCAAGTCCACCATATTGGGCTTAAAGCCGGTGGAAATGAAAGCGTCATACCTAAGGAACACATAGATAGGTTCGGCGATGGCAATAGCGGTAAAGATGTAATCGTACCAGGCGATTTTTTTCCGGGACGCCTTCTCCCATGCGGGATAGAGCACGAAGCTGAGGATTAGGATCAGCCCCACATGGATGGCGTGGTGCTTCAGGTTCTGGATAGAGACCATGCCGGACGCGATAACCAGATGATATACGGTGAACAGGAAACAAAACAGAGCCAGTCCCTTGTTCATGGTGGGAGAACCGAATTTCCGGGTTCGGGCGGCTTTTTCATGCTTTTCCAGCATGGCCTCCTGTTTTGCGGCCTCTTCTGCCGACAGTTCCGGTTGGAATAGTTTGGTTTCTTCAGCCAAATTGAAACAGCCTCCTTTGGGTCATGATTTCGCATGTGACAAAGCTGTGGTGGGGTATTTCCGAAAATTCCAGGATTGGCTGCCCGTTGAGCAGCAGTTCCTTCATGTTGATATTCGAGGTGATCCAGTTAAAGCGGGGAAAAACGGAGTTGATCTCGTCCATGTGGACCAGGCCGTCCTCCCCCACATAGGTGGGCACATCCATCTCCGCCGGGATACCGGCCCCGAAGCCGCCCACTTCAATGCGCTTGAGAAGGAAAGAGCCATCCTGCAGAACGGTGTAGTACTCGTTCCAGGGGATATGCTCAAAGGAGTGGGTGAGGGTGACGGTCACTGTGTCACCAGGCAGTACGGTATGGGTGAGGATAACCTCTCCGGTTTTTTGATAGGATACCCGCATCACCAATACCGGGGACAGGGCAGCCTCCAGGCCCTTCTCCGCCGCGCTGGAGCTGGAAAAGGCCATTCTCCTGCCCAAGATTGTGATGAACTCCCTGGGGCTCGTGCTGTTTATGAGCCTGCTGGATCGGTTTAACCGCAGCGTGACCATCGAGCTGGCGGAGCAACAGTATCTGGCGCTGCTGATTGCCCACAAGTGCCTCCCGTTCCTCCGGGACGGCCTGGAAAACCGGGAAGCCATCCAGAGGGCGGCGGACATGGTGCGGGAGATGCTGCCGGAGGATCGTGTGGCAATCACCGACCGGGAGCAGGTGGTGGCGGCCAGCGGCATGGATCTGAGTTCCATTCCCCTCCCGGCCCGCAGAGCCATGGACAGCGGGGAGCTGGTGGTGGAGCGGGACGCCTCCGACCTGTGCGGCCCTCCCCGGCACCGGAACCGGGCCTTCATCGCCGCCCCCCTCACCTGCGGGGAGGAGCGGATCAGAGCGCTGCTGTTCTGCGTCCCCCAGGGACCCAACCTGATCCTGGAGGCCGACTGCCGCACGGCGGAGGGCCTGGCCCGGCTGTTTTCCTCCATGCTGGAGGTGGGCGAGCTCCAGCACCAGATTCAGATGCGCCAGCAGGCCGAGCTGCGGGCCCTCCAGTCTCAGATCGACCCGCATTTCCTGTTTAATGCGCTGAGTACCATTTCCGCTCTGTGTACTACTGAACCCTCAAAGGCCAGGGAAACCATCCTCACCCTGGCAGGCTACTTCCGGCAGGCTCTTTCCATCAACGAGCCCTTTGTCTCCCTGGAGCAGGAGCTGTCTAATATCCGCAACTATCTGGCCCTCACCGAGGCTCGATTCCAAGATGCCATCCATGTCACCTGGGACCTGCCCGATGTACTGCCCGTCCTGTATCTGCCCCCTTTGATCCTCCAGCCCATTGTGGAAAACGCCGTGCGCCACGGCGGCACCGCGGTAGACGACCGGCATGTCAATATCTCCATTCAACAGGGGGATAGGCGGGTCGATATCCGCGTCTCAGACCGGGGACACGGCTTCCCGGAGGAAATTTTGAAGCGGCTTCAAGACCCCCGGGACCCGGGCTATACCGGGCTGTTCAATGTGCAAAAGCGGCTGCGGAGTGTCTATGGCAGTCAGTGCGTCTTTACGGTGGACAGTTCCGGGCAGGGTTCTACCGTGGCGGTGTCCATCCCGCTGATCCCGCCGGGAGGACTCAAAGCCAAACAGGAAGGGAGTGCGGCTTATGCGTATCGCGGTCATTGACGATGAAAAACTCACACGGGAGGAGTTGATTCGGCTGATTCGGGAGGACTTTCCCCAGGCCGAGGTCTATGAGGCCGGCAGCGGGGTGCAGGCCATGCAGCTGCTGGAGAAAAAAACCTTTGACTTCCTGTTTATCGACGTCCGCCTGGGAGACATGGAGGGGACGACGGTGGCCTCCCTGGCCCGGCGGCTGATGCCGGAGGCCAAGATCATCTTTGCCACCGCCTACTCCGAGTACGCCGTCACCGCCTTTGAGCTCCAGGCCAACGACTACATCCTTAAGCCCTACGACCCGGCCCGCATCCGACAGATTCTCAGTCAATATGAGCAGTCCCACCCGGAGCGGGGCGACGATTTCCGAATCGCCATCAGCGGCAGCCGGCGGCACACCATCCTGCTCAGCCTGGACGACATCACCTATATCGAGTCCCAGGGCGCCGGAAAGCGGTGTGTGATCCACACTGTCTCCGGCAAGAGTTACGACGACAGCACGTCTCTGGGCGTCTACGAGGAGCGGCTGCGGAACAAGAGGTTTTACCGCATTCACAAGACCTGCCTGGTCCACCTGAAATACGTCCAGGATATCTTCCCCTGGAGCGGCAGCGACTTTGCCCTCCGGGTCCGGGGCTCCAATACGGAGTTACCCATCGGCCGGGACCGGCTCAAGGGCCTGCGGGCGAGCCTGCATATCTAAGCGTATAAAAATTGGCAGCGGGAACTGAACGGTTTGTTCAGCTCCCGCTGTGTTTACAGAGAATTTTCGTTTTTTGCTGATATTGTTTCCGCTTCCACTCTTTTTCCAGGCCGGGTATAGAACCGCTCTGCCAGCGCCCCGGCAGTCATAGCCTGCCGCTCCGGGCCGGAGAGGTCCAGGACCACCCTTCCGCCGCTGAGCATAATGGTCCGGCTGCCCATAGACAGAGCGTAATCCATGTCATGGGTGATCATCAAAGTGGTGATCTTGTCCCTGGCCACGATCTGCCCGGTGATCTCCATCACCTTCTCCGCCGCCCCCGGGTCCAAGGCGGCGGTGTGCTCGTCCAGCAGCAGGAGTTTGGGCCGAGCCACCGTGGCCATCAGCAGGGAGGCCGCCTGCCGCTGTCCTCCGGACAGCAGGCCCATTTTGGTCTTCATCCGGTCCTCCAGCCCCATGCCCAGGGTGGCCAGCAGGTCCCGGAAATAGGCGTTGTCCCGGTGGTTTACCGCGAAGAAGGAGCGGCTGGCCTTCCGTGTATAGGCCAGGGCCAGATTCTCCTCAATGGTCATGCTGGGGGCGGTGCCCCGCAGGGGGTTCTGGTAGAGACAGCCAATGTTCAGCGCCCGCCTGTAGTCCTTCTGCCGAGTGATGTCCTCCTCCCCCAGGAGGATCCTGCCGCTGTCCGGGAGGATCTTGCCCAAAATGGCATTGAACAGGGTGGACTTACCCGAGCCGTTGGAGCCCAGGACAGTGACGAACTGGCCCGCCGGTACCTCCAGGGACAGGCCGTCCAGGGCCAGCTTCTCGTTGACGGTACCCGCCTCGAACCGCTTGGTCAGCTTTTGGACAGAGAGAGGAACGCTGCTCATGCCGCTGCCCCCTTTCCGACCAGCTTCCGCTTGGCCAGGGGTACCGCCAGGGCGCACACCACAATCAGGGTGGACAGCAGCTTCACCGTGTAGCTGGGCATATTGACCTTGTAGGCCGCCTGGATTACCACCCGGTATACCAGAGAGCCTCCCACTGCGGAGATCAGGCCCCCCACCATCCCCCGGTCTCCGAAGAGGACTTGGCCGATAATCACCGAGGCCAGTCCCATCACCAGCATACTGCTTCCACAATTTAGGTCGGCGTACCGCTGCTGCTGGCACAACAGAGCCCCGGACAGGGCCACCAGGCTGTTGGCCAGCATCACCCCGCCGGTGCGGGCCAGGTCGGCGTTGATGGAGGAGGCCCGAACCATCTCCTCGTTGTCCCCGGTGGCCCGGATGGCCATGCCCGGCCGGGTGAAGAAGAATACTCCCAGTGCGGCGGTGAGGAGGGCCACGATAGCCAGCGTGAGGAGGAGCACCTGGGCGTTGGCGTCCAGGAAGGGGCTCTCCACCCTCGAAAAGAGGGAGGAAAAGCCCTTATAGACGGTGGGGCTGGCCTCCTTTACCGGGGAACCAGCGGCGTTCACCGTGTCATACTGGAGGTACAGGTTGGACTGTCCCCCCAGCACGGCGTAGTTGACAGTGTACAGACCCGCCGCCACTAAAATGCCGGAGAGGATGGGCTCCACCTCCAGCTTGGTCTGGAGCAGGGCGGTGAACAGTCCGGCCAGCGCTCCGGCCGCCGCCCCCGCGAACAGGGCCAGCACCGGGTGGCCCGAGATAGTAACCACGGCGCAGGCTGTCATACCAAAGACAAAGCTGCCGTCTACCGTCAGGTCGGGCGTTCTGAGTATACGGAAGGTGATGAACACGCCCAGAGCCATGGGGGCATAGAGCAGGCCCTGGCTCAGGGCCGAGACAAGCATACTGTAATAGACCATAAAATCACATCCATTTCTATTCCCTGCGAAGCGCGAACGCTCCGTAGGGGTTGTCTGCTTACTGGCCAAAGTGGCTGGTGCCGTCGGCCTCCACCAGCACCTCATAGCCCTCATAGGCGGACTCCGGGAAATCGGCGCCAAAGCGGCTTGCGGCCTGGAGGTTGACAAATCTGGCGTAGTCGCTGAGGGTCTCATAGGGCAGGTCGGCGGGGGCGGTCCCATCCACGATCTTCAGGGCCATGTCCGCCGCCTGACGGCCCAGCTGGACATAGTTCACCCCGATGGTGGCGAAGCCGCCGTCGGCCACCATGGAGTCGGCCCCGCAGTAGACGGGGATACCGGCGGCGTAGGCCGCGTCGGTGTAGGTGGCCATGCCGGAGGCGATGGAGTTGTCGTTGCCTGTGTAGAGGGCGTCCACGCCCCGGGAGATAAGGGTCTCGGCGGCGGTCTGGAGCTCGGAAAGGTTGGCGATGGAGACCTCCTCATAGGCGATTCCCTCACCGTCGCAGTAAGCTTTGGCGGCGGCGATGGTAGACACGGAGTTGGCCTCGCTGGAGGTATACAGGAAGCCGATCTTCCGGCAGTTGGGCTGGAAATTGAAGATTAGCTTGACGATCTCGGCGGCGGGGATGTTGTTGGATATGCCGGTGATGTTCCGGCAGTCCTCCCCGGTGAGGCCGGCGGCGGTGGGGTCGGAGACGGCGGCGAAGACGATAGGGGTGTCCGTCCCATCAAAGACCGACTTGGCGGACTGGGCGGTGGAGGTGGCGATGGGGATCACCAGGTCCACCCCCTCGGCCTTGCAGTTCTCCAGAATCGTACTCAAGGCGGTGGAGTCGCCGTTGGCGTTTTTGGTGTCAATGACGATGTCCTGATCGGAATTTCCCAGTTCTGCCACGATGGTATCCCGGATTTGGTCCAGGGAAGTGTGGCTCATGGGCTGGACGATGGCGATTTTATAGGTGTCCTTGTCGCCCCCGTTGGCGCTGCCTGCTAGAGTCTGGGAGTTGGGGCTGCCGCCGCAGGCGGTGAGCACGGTGGACAGGATCAGAGCGGACAGAATGACAGAAATGAACTTTTTCATGATAAATTCCTCCTAAAATGCGGGCGGTCACAGGGCCGCCGCCATGTCGATGTGTTGTTTGATAACCTGGCAAGAGGTGCCCAGCTGGCGCTGCTCCTCCTGGGTCAGTTCCAGTTGAATAATCTGCTCTACGCCGGAGCGCCCAATGCGGCAGGGTACGCCGCAGTGAACGCCGGCCTGGCCGTACTCCCCCTCCAGCAGGACGGAGACGGGCAGGACACGTTTCTCGTCCCGGAGGATGCACCGGGCCAGCTCCGCCAGCGCCCGGCCGATGCCGAACTCCGTGGAACCCTTGCCCTCGATAATTTCCATCCCCGCCTGGTGAGTCTGGGCCAGAATATCCTCCCTGGACAGCCCCAGCTTCTCAAAGGGGATACCCCCCACGGTGACAGCGGAGAAGGGGATCATGGAGGAGTCGCCGTGTTCCCCCAAGCAGAATGCGGAGACGCTCCGCCGGTCCACCCCCGCCCCCTGGCTGATACACCGCACCAGCCGGGCGGTGTCCAGCAGGGTGCCGGTACCGAAGCACTGCCATCGCTCCAGCTCCAGGGCCTTGCGCAGCCAGTCGGCCACGATGTCGGCGGGGTTGGTAATGGTCACCACCGGGCAGGTGAGCCCGAGCGGCTTCAGCTCCTGCGCCAGGGCTTTCAGCAGCTCCACCGAACGGCCCAGCAGGTCCAGCCTGGTCTGTCCGGGGAGCCGGGGCTCCCCGATGGCCACCACCACCAGGGCGGCGCTGCCGCATTCAGCGTATCCCCCAGACCGGACTGTGACCGCATAGTCCATAAAGCTGACGCTGTCGGCTACGTCCAGGGCCTGGGCAGCGGCCTTCTCCGGGAGCAGATCCACCAGAACGATCTCCTCACAGTCCCCGGCGGCGGCTAAGGCGTAGGCGCAGTGGCTTCCCACATGACCCGCGCCGATGATGACGACTTTCCGATGTTCCATAAAATTTCCTCCCAGCGTTTGGACAAAGAAAAACGCCCTTGACCAAACGGATTTGTTTGGTCAAGGGCGAAATCATACAATAATTCCGCGGTGCCACCTTGATTCAGGCCCATCTACAGGCCCCTCAGCGGGATACCAGCATATCCCCGACGGGTAACGTCCGTCCAGCCGTCGGCCATTTCAAGCCGCCCTCCGCAGACCATATTACTCAGAGTTCCGTGGAAGGCTTACACCGCCCCTTCCTCGCTGTAACGAAACTGACCTGACTTTTTTCTGCGTCATCAGTTTATAGGCGTATTATATTACATACCGGTCCCGCTGTCAAGTATATATTTCTGCGGCTGGACATACTGCCCTGCTGCGGGGCCAGCGTCGGGAGGGGCGCCGGCCCCGCTGGGCATTATATTGTCACTCTCTGAAGAGAGGGACAGCAAGGTTACCGCACCCCAAACAGCAGGTCGCCGTAAGTGGGGAAGGGCCAGTATTTCTTGGCGGTGAGGGTTTCAGCCTCATCGCAGGGCAAACGCAGCTCAGTCATCTTGGGCAGGATGATGTCCCGGACGGCGGCGGACTTCTCACCAATGTTTTCCATACCAGTCAGGGCCAAAACCGCTTTCTCAAGTTCATCTGTCTGTACGGCAATCTGGTCGGTGAGGGCGGACAGTTTTTTTACCAGCTCGGTCTCATGCCCGCAGAGACAGCCGGGAATCAGTTCCTTCTTGGCGGCGGCGGTCTTGGCGGTGTCCAGGGCATACGCTTGGACAGCGGGCAAAATCTCGGTACGGGCCATGTCCACCATGGTGTTTGCCTCGATGATAACTGTCTTACAGTAGTTCTCCAAAGTTACTTCATACCGGGAAACCAGCTCCGCTTTGGTAAATACTCCCTGGCCGGTAAGCATGGCCACGTTTTTCTCGTCCAGTAGATGAGGCAAGCAGTCCGGGGTGGTACGGTAGTTGAGTAGCCCACGCTTTTCTGTGGCCTCCTGAATCCAGGCATCATCATAACCATTTCCGTTGAAGATGATCCGCTTGTGGTCCTTGATGGTCTTGCGGATCATCTCATGGAGGGCACTCTCGAAGTCCTCAACTCCCTCCAGCCGGTCGGCATAGATCATCAGACTCTCAGCCACGGCGGTGTTGAGCATGATGTTAGCACAGGCGATGGAGTCGGAAGAACCTACCATACGGAACTCAAATTTATTGCCGGTGAAGGCGAAGGGGGAGGTGCGGTTGCGGTCGGTGGTGTCCCGACGGAACTTGGGCAGTACGTCCACCCCCAACTTCACCTTTCCGGTGTCGATGCCGGTATAGGGGGCGTCGTGCTCGATGCAGCCCAGGATGGCGGCCAGCTCATCCCCCAGGAACATGGACACCACGGCGGGAGGCGCCTCATTGGCCCCCAGGCGGTGGTCGTTTCCAGCGGTGGCTACCGACATACGCAGCAGGTCCTGGTAGTCGTCCACTGCCTTGATGACGGCGCAGAGGAACAGCAGGAACTGGGCATTCTCATAGGGCGTTTCACCGGGGGACAGCAGATTGATACCGGTGTCAGTAGACAGAGACCAGTTGTTGTGCTTGCCTGAGCCGTTCACCCCCGCAAAAGGCTTCTCATGGAGCAGGCAGACCAGCCCGTGGCGGGCGGCCACCTTCTGCATGATCTCCATGGTCAGCTGATTGTGGTCGGTGGCGATGTTGTTAGTGGTAAAGATAGGGGCCAGCTCATGCTGAGCGGGGGCCACCTCATTGTGCTGTGTTTTGGCCAGAATCCCCAGTTTCCACAGTTCATCGTTCAGCTCAAACATATAGGCAGCCACTCGCGGTTTGATGGTGCCGAAGTAGTGGTCATCCATCTCCTGACCCTTTGGAGGCTTAGCACCGAAAAGGGTCCGTCCAGTGAAGCGCAGGTCCTGGCGCTGCTCCCACATCTTGGCGTCTACCAGGAAATATTCCTGCTCCGGCCCCACAGAGGGGGCTACCCGTTTCACGTCCGTTTTGCCAAACAGTCTCAAAATACGCAGTGCCTGCCGGTTCAGAGCCTCCATAGAGCGCAGCAGGGGGGTCTTCTTATCCAGAGCCTCACCGTTGTATCCGCAGAAGGCGGTGGGGATACACAGGGTCCGGTCCTTGATGAAAGCGTAGGAGGTGGGGTCCCAGGCGGTGTAGCCCCGGGCCTCGAAGGTAGCCCTCAGCCCACCGGAGGGGAAGGAGGATGCGTCCGGCTCCCCCTGAATCAATTCCTTGCCGGAGAACTCCATAATGACCCGGCCATCGGGAGAAGGAGAGATAAACCCGTCGTGTTTCTCGGCGGTAATACCAGTGAGGGGCTGGAACCAGTGGGTAAAATGGGTAGCTCCATTAGCTACTGCCCAGTCTTTCATGGCCTGGGCTACCGCATTTGCCACTCCGATATTTAATTTGGCCCCTTCATCAATGGTCTTTTTCATGGACAGATATACGTCAGTGGACAGATTGGCTTTCATCACCCGGTCGTCAAAGACGAGACTCCCAAAATATTCCGGTACTGCAGACATTTTATTCATCCTTCCATTTTTAAATTTTAGCAAAAGATGCACCACCCCGTGGTGAAATCTCTACTACTTCAAATTGGTATAGCCTGAGAGGAACCGGTCCACCTGGGCGGCGGCGGCCCTGCCCTCGGCGATGGCCCACACCACCAGGGACTGGCCCCGGCGCATATCTCCGGCGGCGAACACCTTCTCCACACTGGTCTGGTAAGATCTTTCCTCGGTGCGGACGGTGCTGTCTGCCTCCACGCCGAAGGCCCTGCACACGTCCTCCCGGCAGCCCGCCGCGCCAGTGGCGGCAATAAGCAGTTGACAGGGCAAAGTGTCGCCGTCAGTGGTCACTGCTGCGGTCAGAGCGCCGCCCTCGTCCCGCACCAGTTCCTTTATCTGGACGGCAAACCGTCGGGGGTCCTGTCCAAAGATAGCCAGGGCCTCCTCCTGGGCGTAGCCGAAGGGCAGATTCCCCGCCCTGTCCAGGTAGTCCTCCCGCTTCCGGCGGACCAGCTGGATCACTGACTTGCACCCTTGGCGCAGGGCGGTAGCCACGCAGTCGCTGGCAGTGTCGCCGGTGCCAATGATGACCACGTCCCGCCCGGCAGCGGTGGGGAGCTCCGGCTCCAGTCCGAACTGCTGGCGCTGGATGGAGGCTTTCAGATAATCCCCGGCATAACACACCCCGGACATCCCCTGGACATCTATCCCCAGGGGACGGGGCTCCTCCGCACCACAGCACAGCACCACAGCATCATATTCCTTCAGCAGCCGTTTGGCAATTTTGGGGTCGGAGGCGTCGCTTCCGGTGACAAAGTTGACCCCCTCCTCCGTCATCAGGTCGATGCGCCGCCGGATGATCTCCTTGGGTAGTTTCATGTTGGGGATGCCGTAGGTGAGCAAGCCGCCGGGGCGGTCCTCCCGTTCAATGACGGTGACGCTGTGCCCCCGATGGTTGAGCTGGTCGGCGGCGGCCAGCCCGGCGGGTCCGGAGCCCACCACCGCCACCTTCTGGCCGGAGCGGTGGGGAGCGTACCGGGGCTTCACTTTCCCCAGCTCGAAGCCCTTCTCGATAATGCACAGCTCGTTGTCCCGGATGGTGACGGCGTCCTCGTAGAGATGGCACAGGCAGGCCCTCTCGCAGGGGGCGGGACACACCCGGCCGGTGAACTCGGGGAAGTTGTTGGTCTTCAGCAGCCGGGCCAGGGCGTGGCTCCAGTTGCCCGACATGATCATATCGTTCCACTCGGGGATCAGGTTGTGGAGGGGGCATCCGAAGGGGGCGTCCTCCCACTCAATCCCCGCCTGGCAGAAAGGGACGCCGCAGTTCATACACCGGGCCCCCTGCTCCTCCCGGGCTTCCTCGGCCAGGGGGAGGTGGAACTCCTCCCAGTCCCGGACCCGCTGGGCGGGCTCCCGCTCAGAGACGTCCCGGCGGCTGTAGTCCATAAATCCAGTGATTTTACCCATCTTGTCCGCCCTCCTTTCAGCCCTGGGTGTTGGCGTAAAACGCATCGATCTCCGCCTGCTCCCGGCTCATGCCCCGGCCCTCCCGCTGGGCAATGGCCTGGATCATCCGGAAGTAGTCCCCGGGCATGATCTTCTTAAAGCAGGGGATATAAGACTTAAACGCCGCCAGAATTTCCCGGCCCTTCTCCGAGCCAGTGGCGGCCACATGCTCCTCAATAAGCTGGCGCAGTTCCTGGATGTCCTGTCTCTCGGTCAGGCTGTCGATAATGACCTGGTCCTTATTCAGCCGCAGGTACAGGTCGTGGTCCTCGTCCAGCACATAGGCGATGCCCCCCGACATGCCGGCGGCGAAGTTGCGGCCCGTCCTGCCCAGGATGACCCCCCGGCCTCCCGTC
>OFGP01000950.1_pt1 | contig 24334 bp, 23 predicted proteins | sample 1521781 | NCBI WGS metagenome assembly OFGP01 (sample SAMEA3504113, study PRJEB24116) | mouse gut metagenome | biome: mouse gut; feature: mouse-associated habitat; material: faeces | place: Denmark | collected 2011
AAAGTGGTGCGGATTATTTTAAGTTATACGGGATATGTCAACCGAACGGTTTGGAAAGATTTTAGCGAATAAGGATGATGGGGACGGTGGAGGTGTAAGAAGATGCGGATAGTGGTTTTAGGCTCCACAGGAATGGCGGGACATATGATTTCCCACTATTTGGAGGAAGCAGGGCACGAGGTGTTTTGCATTTCCCGCAGCGAGAAAAACGGTCCAAACAGCCAAGCCATTGATGTTACAAATTTTGCAGCGCTTTCAAAATATTTAGACGAGGTATCGCCGCAAGCAGTTGTAAACTGCGTTGGGCTGCTTCAAAAGGCTTGTGAGCAGCGCCCGGATTTGGCAGTGCTGATAAATACATATTTGCCGCATTATTTAGAGCAGCATTTTGCACAAAGAGAAACAAAGGTAATTCATCTTTCTACCGACTGTGTCTTTTCCGGGGAGCAGGGCGGCTACACAGAGGATATGCTGCCAGATGGACGGACGATGTACGACCGTTCCAAAGCGCTGGGGGAGATTATAAATGGAAAAGACCTAACTTTCCGGATGTCGATTATTGGTCCGGACCCAGATCCAAAAGGCACAGGGCTTTTAAACTGGTTTATGGAACAGACCGGAGAAATCCAGGGATACAGTAAATGTATTTGGAATGGCGTAACAACATTGGAACTTGCAAAAGCCATTAACCAGGCATTGCGGGAATCTATAAGCGGACTTTACCACCTAGTACTTTCCAAACCTATCAATAAATATGACTTATTATGTCTTTTTCATGAGTTTTTTCCGAGAAAGGGACTAGATATCAACAAAATAGATGGTCTTGTACAGGATAAAAGCCTTATCAATACTCGGATAGATTTTGGCTTTGAAGTCAGTCCCTACCGGCAACAAATTTCTGAGTTAAAAGAGTGGGTTACCGCTCATAAGGTTTTCTATCCGCATTACCACATGTTTTATAACTAAATGAAACAAATTTCTGGGTGGTTTGGAAAGATATAAATGGTGAAAAAGATGAAGGAGACGCAGAGGTGGAGGGAAAACATTTTAAGTTTTACTGCTTTATAATTGCGCTGATTGTTACGGTTCCTCTGTTAGTAACTATAGTAAATTCTATTGCGGTTAATTTTGGCCGGGCACCCTTGTTACAGGAAGCAGATTTAAGTGGTGTTGTTCATATCCCGGAGAAACCATCTTTTTCGTTAGATGCTTTTCTTTCAGGGGAGTTTGAATCAGAAATAGAAAATTATTTTTCTTATCACCTTGCTACACGAAAAACCCAAACAAGGTTTTATAATCAACTTCTTTATACGTTGTTGCATTCTAGTGCCAACAGAGATATTCTTGTTGGCAGGGAGGATTATCTATTTGAAAAATCTTATGCCTCAGCTTATCTTACAGAATTGACACCGGAAAGAAGAAAAGACCTTTCTAGCAAAGTGACAGATTTGGCTAGGCTAGCTGCATTATTAAATGAACGTGGTGTTCCATTGGTGGTTCGCATTTCACCTTCCAAAGCGGAGCATTACCCAGAATATCTCCCGATTTCTTATCAACGATTTGTGAAAATGAAACATAATGGGGAGTATAGTGCGAACTGGTATCAAGCTTTTTGTGAGGAACTCAGAAAAAGCGATATACTTGTATATGATCGTTATGAGCTGATGGAGGAAATGAAGCAAGAAGGTGAAATTGTATTCGCGAAAGGTGGAACACATTGGATATTGGCGCCAATGGCAGAGTACTTAAACGGCCTCATGGAATATATAGAACCTACTCTGGGCTGCAAATTAGGCCGGATGGTGGAAAATGAACGAGTAATTATCAATGGAGAAATGGGCGCCGTCGAAGATGATGATATTTGGAAAATCTGTTGGAATGCTTTTAATGTTCAACCCAGTTATCCTTCTCCCCACATTTCCTACAGCACCGTACCAGGAGATGGTACAGATGTTCGAGTATTTACAGTTGGACAAAGTTTTACAACATTACCGCTGCGGACCCTCTATAGTGTTCCACAGCCTATTTGGAAGGAAACTTGGTTTTCTTGGTATAATAGCCGGGTGATTTGCTATCCGAGCGATTTCCCGTGGGGAACAGAAATTGCGCAGCAAACGGATGATTATGAGCATTATCTTGAAATGGATATTATTATAATTGAGTTTTTGGAATGTGGTGCTGGAGATGCTCAATTTGCGTTTGTAGATAATATGTTAGAATATCTTGAAGGAAGTGAGTTGTCAGCTTGATTTTTTCCTCCATCATCTTTTTGTTTGCCTTCTTTCCAATTTTTTTCCTTATTCTTTATTGGATTCCAACTCAAAAGATTCGATGGCAAAATATATGGATCCTATTAGCTAGTTTGTTTTTCTATGCTTGGGGTGCAGGAAAATTCTTTTTTATTGTTATTGGAACACTAGTAGTGGATTATATATTAGGCGGATGGATTATCAAAAAGCGCAAATATACAAAACTTTTTGTTGCGCTGGATGTAATGATGAACATTGCAATCCTGATTTATTTTAAATATTTTAATTTCTTTCTTGATAACACAAATGCAATCATAGCAGGGGTGGGAAAACAGCCATTATCCTTTACACGGGTAGCTTTGCCATTAGGCGTGTCATTTGTAATTTTTCAAAAAATGACATATTGTATGGATATTGCCAGAGGTAGCACACCGCCTGCAAAAAATTATTTTGAAGTGCTGGAGTATTTGCTGCTTTTTCCACAAGTTATTGCAGGCCCAATTGTAAAATATAATGAAGTTTCCAACGAGTTAAAATACCGCAGCATCACAAAAGAGATGTTCCTAACAGGATTTCGGAGATTTGCAATCGGTCTCTTTAAAAAGGTTCATATTGCAGATGTACTTGCACAGACAGCTGATACAGTATTTGCGGCGCAGGCTATGAGTCGAATTCCTTTTGATTACGCATGGATAGGAATTCTTGCCTATACCTTTCAAATCTATTTTGATTTTTCTGCTTATAGCGATATGGCAATTGGCATGCTTGCAATGATGGGGTTTCATATTCCAGAAAACTTTAACCATCCATATACGGCACAAAGCATTTCAGATTTTTGGAAACGCTGGCATATTTCTATGACCTCATGGTTTAGAGAATATTTATATTTCCCGCTTGGTGGGAACCGAAAAGGGCCTTTACGCACCTATTTGAACCAATGGATTGTCTTCCTTCTTTCCGGTTTTTGGCATGGCGCATCCTGGAATTTTATTGTTTGGGGAGCTTATAATGGTACTCTGCTTTGCATAGAACGGATGATATTTGGAAAAAGGAGAATACCGATATTAAGTGCTTTCCTGAAATGGGGAGGGACCTTTTTCCTAGTAATCATTGGCTGGGTATTTTTTCGTGCAGACAATTTGAAGCTGGCTTTTTCCTATATTGGTAATTTGTTTGATTTTAGCAGTTATTTTGTACATGTTCCGCCAGAATATATACTGACAATTGATTTATATGGCTGGCTTGCATTTATTCTTGCAGTTGGAATTTCTTTTTGTCGGATTAAAGAAACTTGTCGTATGCCCAATATCCAATATATAAGGGATATCGGTGTGCTGTTATTATTTTATATATCCGCCCTTAAAATTATTACTGGATCTATAAGTCCCTTTATCTATTTTCGTTTTTAAATCAAATATTTTTCATACAGAGTAAATAACTTGTTAAATGGAAAGGAAAAAGAAATGGAAAAATTCAATCCGTTAGTGAGCATTGTTGTTCCGGTTTATAATGGTTCTAATTTTTTACGAGAAGCACTGGATAGTGCACTGGCACAGACCTATAAAAATTTGGAGATCATTGTGGTGAATGATGGCTCTACCGATGATACAGAAAGCATCGCGCTTTCCTATGGAGACAAGATTCGTTATTTTGCCAAAGAGAATGGTGGCACATCGACCGCATTAAATCTGGGTATTGCCAAAATGCGTGGAACTTATTTTTCTTGGCTTAGTCATGATGATTTGTACTATCCACACAAGATTGAACGTGAAGTAGAAGTACTTTCTAAATTAGAAAATAAGGATACCATTATTATTTCTGATTTGGATGGTATGACGGACCATACCAGAACCTTTACCACCGCACTTTACCAGGCGCACAGAGACGCTTATCCTAAAAGAAATTCCTCATATCTTTATCCAGTGATTTATAATAAAACACATGGCTGCACTCATTTGATTCCTAAAAAAGTATTTGATGTGGTAGGTCTGTTTGATGTTGAAGAGCGTGTTGCTCACGACTTTGAGTTTTATTACAGAGCTTTTGCAAAATTTCCTCATTTTTATATAGATGAACCGCTTATTACAGCACGTGATTCATCCGACCGCCAAGGAAAGCGTTCTCATACACGAGGGAATGTTGAATACAGCTTATTATATATTGATATCTTAGAGCATTTAAGCGATGAAGAAATACTAAATATTGCCCCTTCAATTGAAGAGTTTTTAAACGATATGGAGTTTTTCTTTTATTATGCTGATTATTCAATTGCCCTAGATTATGTGGAGGTAATAGCTGAAGGAAGAGGTATTCAAACAAGATTTGGAAGACGCCGCTTGGATGAGAAATCGGATCCGGCTCCGGAGCCACATGTTAACTTTTCTGTTCGCGTCATAAATGCAATTAAACGCTATGGATTTATTGGCTTTATTAAAGTGGCTATGGTACGCCTGAAATCTAAAATTGGATACTGATAGAAAAGATAAGGAGCATTTTATGCGTATCTATTCGAAGTTAATAATGCTTTGTAAGAAAATTCTAAGAAGAATACTTCCATACAGTTGTTATGATAGACTCCGCACTTTTTATTTAAGGTATGTTATAGGGGCCAAAACAAAACAGCCTTCCTTAAAAACAGATGCAAAAATAATAGATTTGCCTTTTGGTATCAATCTTTTTATTTATGATACAAATAATAGTGGAGGTGTAGTAGGACGGTTGCTTCAGGCAACGTTAAATGCTGTAGAAATTCCATATCAAATTATTGATTTAGGCCATCCAGAGAGGTTCAACGCAGAAAAAGAAAACCTAATGCTCTATAAGATAAACTTGGTTGTAGTACATGCAGCGTCGGGGACACAGGCAAAGCTACATTTGTTTGATATTGATTTTTCACATCACTATAATATTGCATATTGGGCATGGGAGCTGAAAGAGTTACCAGATGTATTTTGTTCTGGATACGAGATTTTTCAAGAGGTTTGGGCTATATCAGGGTTTTGTACAACAGCGCTAGAAAAAAAGGCGACGATTCCGGTTCTGACAATTCCACACTGTGTGAATCCAGATAATTCGATAATACCAGATGGAAGAAACTATTTCCATTTGGAAAAAGATGCCTTCCTATTTATGTTTGCTTATGATTGTAACAGCTTTGTCTCCCGGAAGAATCCGCAAGCGGTTGTAAAGGCATTTTTAAAAGCCTTTTCACCAGAAGAAACGCATGTGGGTCTAATCTTAAAATTACTCTATTCAGAAAGTTCGCAGGAGCATGTGGACGAGCTGAAAAAACTACTTTCACCATATAAAAATATTTATTATATTACCCAATTTCTCTCATATGAGGAAATGAGAACCCTTCTTCAAGTTTCTGATGCATTTGTAACATTACATCGCTCAGAAGGTTTTGGACTCCTTCCTTTGGAGGCAATGTCTCTTGGTACACCGGTAATTTCTACCGAGTGGTCAGGTAACATGGAATACATGAATCATAAAAATGCGGCGTTGGTTGGATGTTCAATGGTGCCTGTAAATGGTCAATATGTCGGGTCAATCGTGGGGGATGGCTTAATGTGGGCGGATCCGGATATTGATGAAGCCGCAGCTTATATGCGGCGAATGGTCTTCGACCAGGAATGGAGAGAAAGCCTAATTTCTAATGGCAGGTATACAGCTAATGAGTGCTTTTCGGCAAAGAATATTGGCCAAGTGGTGGCAGATAGATTAGCCTTTTTGAAGCTTAAACCATAAAAGAGGTGTAGATATGAAATGGACAAATCCAGGCCATCAAATGGATTATTTGGGAGCAAAATATCTTGAGGTAACAAACTTATATATCTATGGAGTGGATGAGAAAGCGAAAAAAACCTATGAGTTTCTTTGTTGGCTTGGGGTTGCGGATGAGTTTGACATTTCCTTTGTGCTGGATGTTACGGTTCTTAATCAGAGGGAGCGCAGGGAATTTTGTGGTAAGCGTATCATAGCCTTTCAGACCGATTTGTGTGAAGAAATACAAGCTGCGCCAGAATTTGCCGTGATTGCCCTGCCATGGATTGCGCAGACAACAGAACGAAAGATTCTAGAGCAAAAGGGTGTTAAGAACATTTTTTATCTTTTACATTCTCATAATCGCTCAGATAATTTTATACAGAATTTTCTCTGCGTATGGATGATGTATAAACATAATAAACTAATATCACACTGGACAAGTTATCTTGTTACATCAAGATGTAATTTGAATTGTAAATATTGTTTGAACTTTACAGAATATATTAGCAGCCCTACCGATATCACCTTTGAGATGTTTAAAGAAAACATTGATGCAATTTTTTCAAAGTTCGATTATTTGTATTCACTTCATCTTTGTGGCGGTGAACCTTTGATGGCAAAGGAGTTGCCACAAATGATTAGCTACATTGAAGAGAATTACAAAGACCGCATATTTGACTTTTTTTTAATTACAAATGGGACACTTATGCCTAACAGCAAAGTAATTTCCGCAATTAAATCGCTTGATGGGCATTTTTTGATTGATGATTATTCTGCTACTGTACAAAATACGAAATTGGAAAATATAAAGGAAATACTAGAAAATAATCAGATAGAGTATGCTATCAATAAGGTTGACTTCTGGTTTGATTTAGATATAGAACATACCGACTATTCTACTTTATCAGAAGTGGATTTAGAATGCCATAAAGATAGTTGCCAACGATTTCTACATGATATTGGAGAAAAAAGAATTTATGGATGCTGCTATCAACAGTATGCACACCGTGCCGGAAAAGCAGTGTTGGAAGAAGGCGATTATATTGAGATAGATAGCGCATCAAAAATGGAGATCCTTGAATTTCGGCAGGGCTACACAAAAAAAGGTTATGTATCTTTTTGTAAAAACTGCAGGGGGATTGGCGATAGCGCAAAGCTGACACCTGCTGCTGTCCAAATTCCAAGGCGGAATATAGTGGGAAAAACAGCGGCCTTGTCCCCCACAGTAAGCAAAAAAGAGGATATTTTGATTTCAATTTGTGTGCCGATTTATAACACTGGAAAATATTTAATGCGGTGTATAGATAGTTTGTTGAATCAAAGCTATAAAAATTTGGAAATTATTCTGGTGGATGATGGTTCGATGGATGGCAGTGAACTGATCTGTGATGAGTATGCTGCTATGGACAAACGTGTAACCATTATTCACAAGTCCAATGGCGGGGAGGCATCCGCTCGAAACGCTGGTTTGCAGTCTGCAAAAGGTGAGTTTCTTATGTTTATTGATTCGGACGATGAGTATTTTCCAAATGCAGTGCAGTTGATGTTAGATGCAATTCGAGAAAAAGACGTCGATCTTGTTATCGGCGGATATTTGGAGAAACGTGGAGAACAAGAGTATTTTGCAACTGGACACCAGCGGATTTGCACTTCTTCGGAGACGGCACTTTCTTATTTGGATATGACATGTCCCTATAGCATGCCTTATCTTGCTACAACGGTTAATGCCAAACTATTCCGGCGGGGAATTATCCAAGAGCAAAGATTATCTTTTGATGAACGGTTTGTGATTGGAAATGACTCGGTATTTATGTGTAACTATTTAAAGCATACTCGAAATGTCTATAATATATTTTCACCGCTCTATATTTATTATAAATTTCAACCAGCAGAACGGATTCAGGGAATGAGCTGGTACTATCCGGACGCTTTTTTCTTGTTTGCTTATGTAGCTGACCGTATGATTAAAATTGCAAATCCGGATGAAGGTGAGATGAAGCGTCTTGTTACAAAGCAATATAAGGATCTGTTATATTCGCTGGTAAATGCTACTGCCAATGTGGAACACTTTGAAAATGGCCTGCTACCGTATTTAACTTCTTTTTGTGATGAAATCGACTTCCTGCAAACTGCTGCACAGTTAGACCTCTTTGAAGGATATATCCAAAAAGAAAATGGTGCCCTTCCAATTAGGTTGATTTCATATTTTATTGTTAATAAGCGGTATAAAGATTTGTATCAGCTGCTTCAAGCACTTGGTAAAATGAGAGAAGTTGTTCCGTATAAGGGTGAGTATGTACGGCAGATGATACGGATGGTGCCGAATGGGGAATTAACTCAGAAACTTTCTGGGCTTGTGGACGATCCACTTTTGATGGAACAGGTTGATGAATTGGCGTCCGCGGTTGCAATAAAACAGCAAAAAATAGAGGAAACAACCAGTAAAAATGTGATTTTGGAAGCACAGGTAAAACATGTCGAAAGCAGAAATATGATTTTGGAGGCGCAGGTAAAAAATGCAGATGCAAAAAATGTAGTTTTGGAATTGCAAGCAAAAGATGTAGAAGCTAGAAATGCAACACTGGAGATACAGTTGGGTGAGGCTAAATCAAGAGCAAATGCTTTTGAGGAACAGCTGAGAAATGCTGAAGCAAAGATTCAAGCGCTTGAGACATTGATACAGCAAGCGGAGGCACGCTTTGACCAAATTACGAATTCCCGAAGCTGGCGTATTACAAAGCCGTTAAGAATCTCTATGGACATTTTTCGAAGGCTAAAAAAATAATAATTCATAGAAATGAAGGTATGTTCAGAGGATAAGGGAAAGGTGGCTTTTATCCCCTAGCTTATCTAAAGGTGGAGGATGGAGCAACTTTATTGAAAGTGGCTCCATTTTCCTTTTTAGACAAGAAAAGACCCTAAGGGACTATAGTGGCCTTTATAGATCAAGGCGGCGCCGGCCCAGATTATTAAAAACCATGCGCCCCCCAAAAAATACCGGTTGCAAGAACCGGCGTACCCGTGTATAATAATAAAATTAAAGCTGTTATGGATACAGCCTTTTTTGCATAAGGATACATAAATAAATTTTGCGAAGGGCGGCGTGGTATGGAGAGGGAGCTTTGGATTTTGGTGGTGGCGGTGGCAGGGCCGGTGATTGGCTCCGCCCTGGGGGTGGCCTTCACCCCTGGACGGCGGATGACAGGGGATATGCTCTCCTTTGCCGGAGGCTCGATGCTGGCCATCTCCTTCCTGGAGCTGCTGCCGGAGAGCATGAATAAATGCGGCCTGGCGGGGACGGCGGTGGGCTTTGCCATCGGCCTGCTGACCATGGCGGCGCTGGAGGGCCTTTTCCCGCACCGCCCCCAGGGGGGCCAAAAGGGGGAGCTGGAGCGCACCTCTGTCCTGATGATACTGGGCATCTTCCTCCACAACCTGCCGGAGGGGATGGCTATGGCTAGCGCCGGGTCGATGGAGGACCCCCGCGCCCTGGTCACGGTGGCCCTGGCTATCGCCCTCCACAACATCCCGGAGGGCATCTGCACCTCCGCCCCCTATTACCAGGCCACCGGCCGCCGCCTGCGGGCCTTCCTTTGGTCCGCCTCCACCGCCCTGCCCATGCTGGGTGGATATCTTTTGGGCAAGACTCTTCTCCGGGGCCTCACCCCCTATGCCATGGGTGTGATGGTGGCCTCGGTGGCGGGGCTGATGATTCACATCAGCTGCGGGGAGCTGCTCCCCACCGCCCTGGAGGAGGAGGGGAAGGAGCACCCGGTCCGGCCCATGCTCTGGCTGGCGGCGGGGATACTCTTTGTAATGGCCATGGAGGGATAAGGAAGGCTAACCCCCGTATTTGTACCCGTACCGGGGGATCGTGCGTATCAACCCCTTCCCTCCGGGGAAGGGGCGCAGCCGTTTCCGGATTTGGAACACCGTGTTCTCCACCGCATGGCACCAGCCGCCCGCCGGTTGGTGCCACACCGCTTCGTAAAGCTGCTCCTGGGTGAAGGCCGTATCCGGGTTGGAGTAGAGGTGATACAGCAGGTCGAACTCCTTGGGGGAAAGGGGAAGCTCCTGCCCCTCCAGCACCGCCAAATGCTTCTGGGGGTCCATGTGCAATGGGGAGGCGGAGAGGGGGACGCCAAAAAAATCCCTGGCGGCATCGCAATCCCGGCGGATTTGGTCCAGCAGCAGGGAGAAGTCCGGGAACCGCAGGGGGGCGCGCAGCCGGGTATAGAGCCAAATCTCCAGCTCCCGGCCATAGAGGTCCCCGGAGAAGTTGAGGATGTGGGTTTCCACCGTTATTTCCGGGTCCCGGTCCACAGTGGGTCTGGCTCCCACGTTGGTCACCCCGTGGTACTCCCGCCCCTCCAGCAGCGCGCGGGTGAGGTACACCCCCACCGGGGGCAGGGGAGCCCCCAGGGGGAGGTCCAGGTTGGCGGTGGGCATCCCCACCAGCTTGCCGATGCCCCGGCCGTGGACAACGGTGCCGGTGAGGTGGAAATCGGGTCTAGGTTCCATGGTGTTCCTCCTTTGGAAGAAGTCCGGTCCGTCCCAGGGCTTTGGCCACAGGGGGACAGAGCAGCAGGGTCCCCAGGCCGTTGAGGCTGGCCTTGAGAAGGTTAAAGGGCAGAAAGGCGGGGAGAAGAAGCTGGAGCACCGCCTCCCGTGGATACCCCATATAAATAGGGGTGATGAGAGCATTCCATAACAGCATGACGAGGAGCATGGCGGCGCCCCCCGCCAACAGCCCCAGGACCAGGCCCCGGCGGCTGCGGCTCCTCCGGGAGAGGAAGGCGGCGGGGAGGGCAAAGGAGCAGGTGGAAAGGATGTTCATAAAGCAGCCCAGGGGGCCGGTATCGCTGATGGTGAGCATCTCCAGAAGGGAAACCGCCACCGAGGTCCGGAGGACAGCCATAGGCCCCAGAAGAACGCCCCCCAGGGTGATAAGGATGTCCTTGGGGTCGTACTTTAAAAATAATACCACAGGCACCCGCCCAAAGCAAACGGCGGCGTAGGCCATGGCTGCCACCATGGCGGTGGCGGTTACAGTTCGGACATGGTTTTTCATCGGTCATACCTCCCGGCGGTTTTTTCGGCTTTCATGATACCGCCGCAGGATGGCCTTTGCAAGACTTCCAGGGGATTTCGGAGGGTATTCGGAAGAGGGCGGCTCCAGGCTTTGTTTTTGAGAAAGACGAATCCCGCTGGCCTGGAGTTTCCTTGTTAACGCGCTTCGCCCCGAAACGCCCTTTTTTCGCGGCAGACCCGCCCCGGAGGGTCCCTGCGCCTAATATGCCCCGGAATTTTCCAGCATCAGCTGGCGGATGGCCTCCAGGTTGAAGGAGGGAGGCTCCGCCCCGGCCATGGAGGCGGCGGGAGCAGCCGGGCAGACGGGGGGCCTTTGGGCCTTTTGGGCCTTTTCCAGCCAACGCAGCACAAAGGGGATTATCTCCTGCTTTCTTTTGCGCCGCTCCGGATGGGCCAGCAGCCAGGCCCGCATTTTGGCAAGCTGGGCGGGGACGTCGGCGCCGGGGAACTGCCTGGCCCATTCCGCCGCCTTCCAGTCAAAGATGGGGTAGTCCACCCCGTCCCCCAGGGGCAGGGCGCAGATAGCCCGTCCCCCCAAAGGCTCCAGTCCCCCCAACCGGGCAGACCTATCCTCCAAAGCAACCGCTTCCGCGGTCGCCTCTTCGCTGAGTTGCGGCCCTTGTACAGAGAACGAGCCTTCCCCTCCAAGCTCCCCCGGAGGGCAGGGGGGTACATGGGGGACCTCCCCCTCTTCTTCGCTGGCTAGGTCTCCAGGCACCTGCTGGGATTCTTCGCTCTGGTCAAGCCCCTGCAAGGGGCGAGTAGGGCGAGACACCGGCGGCACCCCGGCTAGGTCTCCAGGCACCTGCTGGGATTCTTCGCTCTGGCCAAGCCCCTGCAAGGGGCGAGTAGGGCGTGACTGCGGGGGCACCCCGCCACGGCGGCGGGCGTTGGCGCTGTTGGCAGCGCAAACCTTCTGGTATTGGGCGGCGGCGTTTTTCAGCTGCTGGCGGGCCACCGGCCAAAGGAAACGCTCGTTGCCCGGAAGCTCCGGCTCCTGCCCGTCCCTGGCGTAGGCCAGCATGGCGGCAAAAAGCCGCCCCTTCTCCCCGTCGTCCAGGGCCTGGATATACTCTTCAAACTCCACAAAAATCTTCAGGTACTTCACCGCTGTCAACACCCCTTTCACCCTACAGGCGGAAGGCCCCCAATTGTGCTATGCAATGGCACAATCACACAATTGTTCACGGAAAGTTTACATTTGAGGGGGGCAGAATACCGCCTCCGCAAAAAATCCTTCTTCGCCGGGGCCAGCGGGGAGGTCTGCCTGCCCCATAACCCCTTCCCCTGGGAAAAACCCAACGCATTTTCTCTTTTCGGGGCCAGCGGCCCTTTTACAGGGGCAAAGCCCCCGGTTTGTCGAAAAGATTTTTCGCCAAACCAGGGGCCCGCTGCGGCGGAGTTATCCGCTCGCTTTGCTCGCTCGACGCGAAAAGAGGGGGATAAATCCCCCCCTTTTCACACTTTTTCCCCCATGTACCCCACAACCCCTTCCCCTGGGAAAGACCCAACGCATTTTCTCTTCCGGGGCCGACGGCCCTATAAAAGGGGCAAAGCCCCTATAAAGAGAAAGCTTTGTCTTTTTCTTTCTCTTTTTCTTTGGGGCGGTTGGCAGCGAATGGCAGCGAATGGGTGCGAATCGTTTTTGGATGAGGCCGAGGGCAGAAAATATGGTGCAATCTGCTCCAGTTTGTGGTAAACTATAGGTATTGCGGTCCCGCCAGGGGCGGGGCCAATCCAAAGCACAGGAGGCGCGCACCCCAATGGAAAAGAAAAAATTTTACATCACCACCCCCATCTATTACCCCTCGGATAACCTGCACATCGGCCATAGCTATTGCACCGTGGCCACCGATACCATGGCCCGCTATAAACGCCTCACCGGGTACGACGTTCTGTTCCTCACCGGGGCGGACGAGCACGGCCAGAAGATTGAGGAAAAGGCCAAGGCCGCCGGGGTGAGCCCCCAGCAGTATGTGGACAAAATCGTCGCCAGCTTCCAGTCCCTCTGGCAGCTCCTCAACATCTCCAACGACCGCTTTATCCGCACCACCGACGATTACCATGTGGAATCGGTGAAGAAGATTTTCAAGGCCCTCTATGACAAGGGGGATATCTACAAGGGGGCCTACAAGGGCAAATACTGCACCCCCTGCGAATCCTTCTGGACCGAAAGCCAGCTGGTGGACGGCAAGTGCCCCGACTGCGGCCGCCCGGTGGTGGACGCCGAGGAGGAGGCCTACTTCTTCCGCCTCTCCAAGTACGCCGGTAAAATCCTGGCCCTCTACGACGAGCACCCGGAGTTTCTCACCCCCCAATCCCGCGTCAACGAGATGAAGGCCTTCATCAGCCAGGGGCTGGAGGACCTTTGCGTCTCCCGCACCAGCTTCTCCTGGGGGGTGCCGGTGGAGTTTGACCCCAAGCACGTGGTCTATGTCTGGGTGGACGCCCTCAGTAACTACATCACCGCCCTGGGGTACGGCAACGGGAGGTACAACGACTTCCAGAAATACTGGCCCGCCGACGTCCACTTTGTGGGCAAGGAGATTGTGCGGTTCCACTCCATCATCTGGCCCGCCATGCTCATGGCCCTGGACCTCCCCCTGCCCAAGCGGGTGTACGGCCACGGCTGGCTCCTTTTGGACGGCGGCAAGATGAGCAAATCCAAGGGGAACGTGGTGGACCCCGTCTTCCTCTGCCAGCGGTACGGGGTGGACGCCATCCGCTTCTTCCTGCTGCGGGCCTTCCCCTTCGGCTCGGACGGGGTCTTCTCCAACGAGGCCCTCATCACCACCATCAATTCCGATTTGGCCAACGATTTGGGCAACCTGGTGAGCCGGACGGTGAGCATGGTGGAAAAATACTTTGCCGGGCAGCTCCCGGTCCACCGGGCCGCCGAGCCCATCGACGAGGAGCTGATGAGCCTGGTGCGGGGCCTCCCGGAGGCCTACGCCGCCCAGATGGAGGCCTTCGCCTTCCAGAACGCCCTGGGGGAGATTTTCCGGGTGGTGAGCCGGGCCAACAAGTACATCGACGAGACCACCCCCTGGATTCTGGCAAAGGACGAGGGGAAAAAATCCCGCCTGGCGGCGGTGATGTATAACCTCCTGGAGGCCATCCGGGTCTGCGCCATCCTCCTTGCGCCCTTCATGCCCGATTCGTCGGAGAAGATGCTGGATCAGATTGGCGCGGAGGCGGCGGAGCGCACCTGGGAGAGCGCCCAGAAGCCCTGCGCCCTGCGGGACGACGTGGCGGTGAAGAAGGGGGGGACCCTCTTCCCCCGCATCGATATGGCAAAGGAGCTGGCAGAGCTGGCGGCCCGCCAGGAGGCCCAGAAGGCCGCCGCCGAGCCCCCCGCCCCCAAGGCGGAGCCAGTGGCCCCGCCCATCACCGTGGAGGACTTCTTCAAGGTGGACCTGCGGGTGTGCAGGGTGATAAAGTGCGAGGCGGTGCCAAAGGCCAAAAAGCTGCTGCGCCTGGAGCTGGACGACGGCATGGGCGGGCGGCAGATTGTCTCCTCCATCCACCCCTGGTACGAGCCGGAGGACCTCGTCGGCCGCAACATTATTGTGATTGTGAACCTGAAGCCCGCCAAGTTCTGCGGGGTGGAATCCAACGGGATGCTGCTGGCCGGGGACGACGCCAGCGGCAGCTGCAAGGTGGTCTTCGCCGACCAGCTGCCGGCGGGGACGAAGATAGGCTGAGGCATGCTGTCCCTTCTTTTTCTTTTCACGGGAAAAGAAAAAGAAGCAAAAAGAAAAGCGGCATAAGCTATCAAGAGATGGGTGCAGATTCTAAGACTCCAGGCACTCGCTTACGCCCTTTGGAGGGTTAAGGCCCCTTGGGGCCGGGCAGGGCGTGACTCCGGGGGCACCCCGGAGGGCGAGACACCGGGGGCACCCCGGTGTTAGATTACTGCCCTAGACCTCCAAAAGCGCGTCCTCCGTGGCCCGCCTCTTCCAAATAAGCCAAACAGCGCAAAGGGTCAGATCCCCCGCCGATGGGAGAAGGAAAAGAAAGGCCCTGGCGCGGCTCTCCTGGACATAGCTTTCCGGGGTGTGCCGGGGCTCCACTGTAATGTACTTGTTTTCCGCCGGGATGGAGAGAACCCGCCGCTCCACCTGGCGTTTTTCCTTCACCGCCTTTTGCCCGGCGGTTTTGGAGGGGGCCTCCTGGGTCCAGGAATAGCCGCTCCCCGCCGCCTTGTAGGTGACAATATAAACGGTGCGGCTGCGCTGCCGCCCCCGGCTGGTGGTGCTCTTTACGGTGGTGGGGTAGCAGGTGGAGGCGGTAAAGGTCATCACGCCCTTATCGGCGTAGTCCTCCGGGGGACGGAGGGAGAGATACCCCCGCGCCCCCAGGAAAAGCCCCGCCACCGCCGCCACCAGCAGCACCTGCTTTAGGACGCCCCACACCGCCGCCAGGGCTCCTTTGCTTTTCCGCAGCAGCTGCTTGGGCGGGGTGCGCAGCAGCTTTGCCACCAAAAATCCAAGGCCCACCAGGGCCCAGACGGCAGCCAGAAGGAGGGTCACCGGCAGCATCACCACCAGGAGGCCCATATTGAGCCAGCAGCCCGGCCTCCACAGGATGAGGGACACCCAGCAGAGGGGGTAGCCCAAAAGGTTCATCCAAAGCCACAGGGACCACCGGCCGATGCCCGCCCGCTTCAGGGCCATCCCCGCCAGGAGGAAATAGGCCGCCGCCAGGGCCGGGTAGCCGAGGTTCAGCAGGGCGCCGCCGTAGGGAAGGCCCATGCCCAGCTGAAAAAGCCCCCGGAAGACAAGGGGGCAGTAGAGGACAGAAAGCAGCACCAAAAAGAATTTTTTCACAAAAACGCCTTCTTTCCCTTAAAACTCTATCTTTCCCAGTAACCCCAAAGGACCAGCAGTCCTCCGGCGATGAGCAGCGCCCAGCCCAGCGGAATCTCCAGCCCCTTAGAGGCCACGGTGACGTTGGGCATCATCTCCAAAAGCTGGTACTTGGCGGAATGGACGCAGAGCATCACCACCCCGGCAAGAAACAGGCAGCAGCCCAAAATCAGATTTTTCACGGCAGTTCCTCCTTTTCCGGCGGCCGGACATAGGGGAGCATCCCTTCCACGCAGGCGCCCATCCGGCGGTAGTTGGCCCGGCCCTCCAAAAGGGTCAGGCCGTTGTTGCAGTCGCTGGGGTCATCGGGCCCGGCGGTGAAAAGGTCCATCTCCCAAAAGCAGACCGGGCAGATGTAGCAGAGGCATTCCTCCAGGGGCCGGGGGAGGGTGCGAAAGCCGCAGCAGGGGCAGGGCCAGGCCATCAGGGGCGCGCCCCCCTTTCTCTGGGGATGCCGAAGAGCCGCCGGGCGTTCTGGTTTGTGATATCCGCCAGCTCCTGGGGGGATACCCCCTTCACCGCCGCCAGCCGCCCGATGGTGTGGGGGAGGAGGGTGCTGTCGCACCGCTTGCCCCGGAAGGGCTCCGGGGCCATGTAGGGGCAGTCGGTTTCCACCAGCAGCCGGTCCAGGGGGACCACCGCGGCGGCCTCCAAAGCCCGGCGGGCGTTTTTGAAGGTGACCACCCCGGTGAAGCCGATGTACATCCCCAGGGACAGAACCTCCTTCGCCATCTCGGCGGAGCCGGAGTAGCAGTGGACCACCCCGGCGGGGCGGTACCTCCGCAGCAGCTCCAGGGTGTCCCCGTGGGCCTCCCGGTCGTGAATCACCACCGGCTTTTCCAGCCGGGCGGCCAGCTGGAGCTGGGCCTCAAAGGCGGCGCGCTGGGCCTCCTTCCAGTCCCCGTCGTAGTGGTAGTCGTAGCCAATCTCCCCAATGGCCCGGACCTTGGGGTGGGCGGATAAGCCCTCCAGCTGCCGGAGCCAATCCGGCGGCAGCCGGGCCGCCCCGTGGGGATGGACCCCCACCGCCGCCCAAAGGAAGGGGTGGCGCTCCGCCAGGGCCACCGCCGCCTGGGAGGTGGCCAGGTCCGCCCCGATGGTCATTGCCGCCTCCACCCCCGCCCCCGCCAGGGAGGCCAGGAGGCTTTCCCGGTCCGGGTCGAAGGCGGGGTCATCGTAGTGGGCGTGGGAATCAAAGATGCCCGTAATAGCTTCCATGGTTCATCACCTCTGTACACATTGATAGCTTTGGTCTCCTGTCCCCTTAGAGCAGCCCCAGGGACAGAAGCACGTAGAGGATGCAGAAAAGGCTGGCCACCGAAAGGGTGGTGGAAAAAACCACAATCTGCCCTGCCAGCTGCCAGTCGGCGCCGGGGGTGTTCCGGGCCATGATGCTGGCCGTGACCGGGGAGGGGGAGGCGAAGAGGATGAGGATGCAAAGCAGCTCCATCTGGGAAAAGCCCAGCCAAACGGCGATGGGGATAAAAACAAGGGGCAGCAGCAGGAGCTTGGCGGCCACCGCCACCGCCAGCTCTTTTTTGTAGGAGCCGATGCCCCGGAAGGTGAGGCCGCCCCCCAGGACAATCAGGCTGATGGTGGTGGCGGTGGAGGAGACGCTTTTGATGGCGGTGTCAATGGCCGCCGGGAAGCGAATCCCCGCCGCCAAAAGGAGCACCGCCAGGATGGAGACGAGAATCAGGGGGTTTTTAATCACATCCAGGGCGATTTTCTTGGGGTCCGGACGCCGCCCCTGGCTGTGGACCTCCAGGCAGATGACGGCGCAGGCGTTGAAGAGGGGGGCCACCACCGTGGAGGCGATGGCGATGATGCTCATGTCCTGGCCGGGGTACATGGAGGTGGCAAGGCCCATCCCCAGCACCACAAAGCTGGAGCGGAAGATGCCCTGAATCATCACCCCCACCCTGGCGGGGTCCCGCTCCAGGCGGGGCACCGCCGCCATCAGCAGCAGGAAAAGGGCGGTCACCGAGCCCGTGCAGAAAAGCAGCAGCCGGGGGTTGCGGAAGCTGGCGGCGTCGGCGGTGTAGATGTTGTAAAAGACCATGGCGGGCACCAGGACGTTGAAGGCGAAGGTGTTCATCCTGCCGCAGCCGGTCTCGTCCAAAATCCCAATCTGCCGCAGCAAAAACCCCAGCACAATCAGCAGAAAGATGGGCAGGACGATGTCCAGGGTGGTAAAGAAGGTGCACACCGGGCTTCCCCCCTATTCCAGGATGTAGGCGGCCAGGATTTCCCCGTAGTAGGCGGTGTGGTAGTCCCGGTTGGCGCCGCAGAAGCCGCTGTCCACCTCCGGGGGGTAGAAGCGGCGGATAAACCTTGGGTCGATGGCGGCGGGCTCCTGGGGCTGGCGGTACACCACCCGGCACTCCAGGGTCAGGGGCAGCTCCCGGATGGCCGGGACGGAGATGGCCTCCGGCTCCGCCAGGGTGAGACCGGCGGCGGCTATTTTGTCCAGCTCCCGCCCGCTTTTGGTGCCGCAAAGGGAGAGTATCTCCCTGGCCCCCTCCCCCTGGGGGGCGCTGATGGTAAACTCCGGGTTCTGGTCCAGCAGCTGGCGGGTAAAGCGGTTTTCCCGCACAAAAACGGTAAAGATGGGGGTGGCCCACTGGATGCCCAGCGTCCCCCAGCCGATGGTCATGGGGTTCACCCTCCCCGCCGCCCCGGCGGTGAGGAGCAGCCCGCCGGGCAGCCCTTGCAGCAGCTCCCTGGCGCAGTCCCAAGGCTCCAGCCTTCGCTTCATCGTTCATCGCTCCTTTCCTCTGTCTGCCTTCTATGATATACCAATCCGCCCCCTGGGGCAAGGGCCCGGTGAAAATTATCTCCCCCGGTGGTTGACTTTTCCCGCCGCTTCCCGTATCATAGGAGAGGTTTTATCACACTGGCTTGTTAAATTGCTTGAAGGAGATGTATAGGCAATGAAGCGAGAAAATTTTGGTTCCCGCCTGGGCTTCCTGCTGGTCAGCGTGGGGTGCGCCGTGGGTATCGGGAACGTCTGGAAGTTCCCCTATGTCACCGGGGCCAACGGCGGCGGCGTCTTTGTGCTCTTTTACCTGCTGTTCCTCTTCATCATGGGGGTGCCGGTGCTCACCATGGAGCTGGCGGTGGGCCGGGCCAGCGGCAAAAGCGCCGTCCTGGCCTACAAGGCCTTGGAAAAGCCGGGGAGCCGCTGGCATATCCACGGCTGGTTCTGCGTGGCGGGCTGCGCCCTGCTGATGATGTACTACACCACCGTTTCCGGCTGGATGCTAGGGTACTTTGTAAAGTTTGCCACCGGGGCCTTCACCGGCCTTTCCGGGGAGGCGGTGGACGGGGTCTTTTCCGCCATGCTGGCCAGCCCCGGCGAGATGTCCCTTTGGATGATTCTGACGGTGGCCGCCGGCTTTTTGGTGTGCAGCTTCGGCCTCCAGGGGGGCCTGGAGAAGGTGACCAAGTGGATGATGCTGGGGCTCCTTTTCCTCATCGCCGTGCTGGCGGTCCACAGCCTCACCCTGCCGGGGGCGGGGGAGGGGGTCCGCTTCTACCTGCTGCCGGACCTGGCCAAGGCCTCCGCCGCGGGGCTGGGGAGCGTCATCACCGCCGCCATGAACCAGGCCTTCTTCACCCTCAGCCTGGGCATCGCCGCCATGGAGGTCTTCGGCAGCTACATGAGCCGGGAGCACACCCTCACCAGCGAGGCGGTGCGCATCTGCGCCTTGGATACCTTTGTTGCCCTGATGGCGGGGCTTATCATCTTCCCCGCCTGCTTCTCCTTCGGGGTCCAGCCGGACAGCGGCCCCTCCCTCATCTTTATGACCCTCCCCAAGGTCTTCCTGCACATGGCGGGGGGACGGCTGTGGGGGACCCTATTCTTCCTCTTTATGACCTTTGCCAGCTTTTCCACCGTCATCGCCGTCTTTGAAAACCTACAGGCCAACTCCATGGATAACTTCGGCTGGGACCGGAGGAAGGCGGCCCTCATGAACGGGGTGTTCATCCTCATCGCCAGCTTTCCCTGCGTGCTGGGCTTCAACCTTTGGAGCGGGGTGCAGGTCCCCGGCATCGGGAACATCCAAACCTTCGAGGATTTCCTTGTCTCCAACCTCCTTCTGCCCCTGGGGTCTTTGGTGTACCTCCTCTTCTGCGTCACCAAATGGGGCTGGGGCTTTGAGAACTATCTGGCGGAGGCCAACACCGGCAAGGGCCTCCGGATGCCCCGGCAGCTGAAGATTTACTTCCGGTTTTTCCTGCCGGTGCTGATTCTGGTAATTCTCATCCAGGGCCTGTGGGGCTTCCTGCCCCGTTCCTGATAAAAAAAGAGCCCCCCGCTCTGGCAGTGCAGCACAGCGCGCCGCCAGGACGGGGGTTGCTTTTCACCTGCTGGGAGGGAGCTGCCGCGGCCCCGCCCTCCGGGGGCGCATAGGGGCCTTTCCTATAGATACCGCTCCTGGCTCCGGTGGGCGTTGTACCGGGAGTACCGCCCCTGCCGCTGCTTGCGGCGCTTCACCTGCACCAGCAGGGAGGAGTACAGCACCACAAAGGTAATCACAAACAGCACCCAGAACTTGAACCAGAAGGTGTGAACAATGGCCCCCAGCCATCCCAGCCAAACCAATAGCTGGCTGGCCTCCACATAGTCGGTGGTCACCAGGGGCACCCACCCTATCTCCTCGTCCGCCAGGATGAGATGCAGGCGGCCCACCTCCAGCCCCTTCTGCACCGGGGCGGCCAGGGCCTCCGGCAGCTCGTATTTGTATTGGATGCTGGTGAGGTCCAGGCCGTTGGGCATCAGGGCCATAAAGGTCTCGGAGGTGGCCAGGGGCATATGGTCGGTAACAGAGGAAAACCGCACCGGCACCTCCTCCATGATTTCCCCCTTCTCCATCACCGTGCGCACCGCAAAGCTGTCAAAGGCCCACTGGAGGAGATTTTTGGCCTCGGTGTACAGGGTGTCGCGGGTGCCCGCCAAATCCGCCCCCTGGGGGCTTTCCAGCAGCACCAGCAGGTAGCTGTAGCCGCCGGTGGAGGCCATCACCGCAATCCCCGCCTTCTGGCCGGAGACGACGCTGATGAAGCCGCCGTCCACCGGGGCGTAGTAGTAATCGCTGGCGGTGGACATCATGGCGTTGGTGTAGTTAAACTGGTTCAGGGAGCCGTGCTTGTTGGTGGGGCCGATGTCGTAGCTGCGGCTTTGGAGGATTTGGCGCAGGGTGTCGTTTTCCATCACCCTCCGGAAGATGATGCCCATATCCCGCGGGGTGGTCCAGTTGTTTTCCGCCGGGTCGTCGTCGTGGAAGCCGGCGGGGTCGGTAAAGGTGGTGCCGGTGCACCCCAGCTCCGCCGCCCGGCGGTTCATCAGGTCGGCAAAGTGCCCCACGCTGCCGTCGCCGATGTAGTCCCCCAGCATCATAGCCGCCTCGTTGGCGGACTGGAGCAGCATGGCGTAAAGAAGCCCCCGCACCGAGACCTCCTCCCCCTGGAGGATGCCCCCCAGGTTGGCGCTGCCGTAGACCAGGTTTTGGATGTAGAGCTTCAGGGCCACCTTTTCGTCGTCCAGGCTCAGCCCCTTTTCCTCCATGTATTCCACCGTCATCAGGGCGGTCATCAGCTTTGCCAGGTAACCGGCCTCCATCCTTTCACCGGCGTTCTGCTCAAAGATGAGCTTCCCCGTGTCGGTGTTCTCCAGGTACACCCCGCGGGAAGCTGGCTGGAAGGAGGGCATATAGGCCCCGTAGGCGGCGGCGGGGGCCAGGAGCAGCGCCGCCAGCAGGAAGGCGCAAAGCCGCTTCAGGGGCCAAAAGCCCCCGGAGCCATCCCTTTTACCGCCTTTGGTTTTTTTCTTCATATAGACAAATCCCCCTTTTTTCGGTACAATAGAAGGGACCAGGAAAATGATCCGTGGATTTTGTGGCATGGTCCCGCAGCGGGCGGCATATCCCTGTCCCGCGGCGCGATACACGCGACACATAGGTATTATACCATATCTGGGCGCCTTGGCCTACCATGAAATTGTGAACATTTTGCCCATGGAAAGAGGAGGGCTGAGGATGATCTACTTTACAGGGGATATGCACGGGGACAGGGGCCGTTTTAACGCCTGGAAGCTGCGGTGGCTGGGGGAAAAGGACGCCCTGGTGGTCTGCGGGGATTTCGGCTTTCTTTGGAACGGCTCCCCGGAGGAGGAGGAGATTCTCCAGTGGATTGGAAAGCGCCGGTACCAGGTGCTCTTTCTGGAGGGCACCCACGATAACCTGGACCTTTTGGAGCGCTACCCGGTGGAGGAGTGGAACGGGGGCCTCACCCACCGCATCACCGGAAACCTCCGCCACCTGATTCGGGGGCAGATTTTTTCCATCCAGGGCAAAAGCCTTTTGGCCCTGGGGGGCGGGGAGAGCCGGGACGCCTCCTTCCGCCGGGCGGGGGAAAACTGGTGGCCCCAGGAGCTGCCCGCCTACGAGGAGCTGCCGGACTGGAGCCGCCGCCTGGAGGAGGCCGGGGGCCAGGTGGATTACATAGCCTCCCACCAGGCCCCCACCAACGTGGATTCCTGCATCACCGGAACGGTCTGCGAGGTCACCGCCCTCACCGCCTTTATGGACCAGCTCCAGCAAAAATACCGCTTTGGCCGCTGGTTCTTCGGCTCCTACCATCAAAACCGCATCGTCCCCCCAAAATACTGCTGCCTCTTTGATAGGGTCGTCCCTGGGGAGCCGAAGAAGAAGAGGCGGAAAAAGGGATGAAAAAAGCCAGAAACGCCGCCTGAAAGGAGGGCCCGTCATGCTGTCCATCGAAACCTCCCGCCTGCGCGTCTTTCCCCTCCCCCTGGCCCAGCTGCGCCTTTGGGCGGAGGACCTCCCCGCCCTGGAGCGCTCCCTGGGGTACGCCTACCGGGGCGTGCCGGTGGAGAAGGCCCTGGGGGACGCCCGGCGCCTTCTGGCCGCCGCGGAGGAGGCCGGGGAATCCCCCTACCGCACCGTTTGGATGCTGGTGCAGCGGGAGGAGGGGGTCATCATCGGCTCCGCCGGATTTAAGGGCGGCCCGGACGAGAAGGGGGAGGTGGAGATTCGCTACGCCATGGGCAAGGACTACCGCCGCCGGGGCTACATGACCGAGGCGGTAAAGGCCATCTGCTGCTGGGCGCTGGAGCAGCCGGAGGTGGCCCACATCACCGCCGAGACGGACCTGGTGAGCTACCCCTCCCAGCGCATCCTGGAGCGGCTGGGGTTCCAGAAGTACCGGGAGGAAGAGACGTTGTGGTGGAGGCTATAGGATGAGAATTTTAGCAGTGGATTACGGCGACGCCCGCACCGGCCTTGCGATTTGCGACCCTGGGGAGCAGCTGGCCAGCCCCCTGGGGACCATCTGCCAGCGGGACCCGGAGAAGACGGCAGAGGCGGCGGCAAAGGCCGCCCTGGAGGCGGGGGCCCGGCGGATTGTGGTGGGCAACCCCATCAACATGGACGGCACCGCCGGGGAGCGCTCCCAGGCCTGCCGGGACTTCGCCGCCCTTTTGGAGCAGAAGAGCGGCCTGCCGGTGGTCCTTTGGGACGAGCGGGGCACCACCGTCACCGCCGCCCGGTACCTGAACGTCACCGACACCAGGGGCAAGAAGCGCAAAAAGGTCATCGACGCGGTGGCCGCCACCATCATCCTGGAAAGCTACCTGGTGTGGCGCAAAAATCATCGGGAAGAGGGGGAGTGAACCGGCTATGGCCCATTTTGAGAAGGAGCTGGAGAGGCGGGAGCTTTACCGGGGGCGCATCTTCACCGTCACCACCCACCGGGTGGAGCTGGAGGACGGCGGGGAGGGCCTCCGGGACGTGGTGAACCACAGCGGCGGGGCCTGCGTGGCCGCCCTGGACAAGGAGGGGCGCGTCCTGCTGGTGCGGCAGTACCGCTTTGCCGCCGGGCGGGAGCTGCTGGAGCTGCCTGCCGGCAAGCTGGAGCCGGGGGAGGAGCCCGGCGCCGCCGCGGCGCGGGAGCTGGCCGAGGAGACGGGGTACACCGCCGCCGCCCTCACAAAGCTTACCGAGATACTCCCCACCCCCGCCTACTGCACCGAGCGCATTTACGTCTACGAGGCCCAGGGGCTTTCCGGGGCCGGGGAGCAGCGGCTGGACCGGGGCGAATTTTTGGATGTGGTGCCGGTACCCTTGGACCAGGCGGTGGAGATGGTTCTTTCCGGGGAGATTTCCGACGCCAAGACCCAGGTGGGGATACTGCTGCTAGCCCGGCGTGCCGCCGGTGTCACGCCCTACCCGCCCCCTGTGGGGGCTTAACCCTTTGAAGGGCGATAGCGACTGCCTGGGGTCTTAGCCAGCAGGGCCGAAGGCCGGTAAAGTTTCGGTCAAGCCTTTTCAAAGG
>OFGP01000952.1_pt1 | contig 24243 bp, 19 predicted proteins | sample 1521781 | NCBI WGS metagenome assembly OFGP01 (sample SAMEA3504113, study PRJEB24116) | mouse gut metagenome | biome: mouse gut; feature: mouse-associated habitat; material: faeces | place: Denmark | collected 2011
ACATTTGGCGACTGCCGCGAGGGTCAAATACCCCGCTGCTCTGCAGCGGGGGCTTTGATTGACGAAACGACAAAGAGGGGCGGATCCGGGAATTTTCTGAAGGGATCAAAAAGCGGGGCTTGTACATTTGCAAAAGCAGTGTTATGATAAAAAGGGTGCACCATGAGGGATGCACCCTTCTTATATTTTACAGATCACAAAGGAGGAAATGAAAGATGGAAGAGAACAAGATGGGTATTATGCCCGTAAACCGGTTGATTCTGTCCATGTCCCTGCCGATTATGATTTCCATGCTGGTGCAGGCACTCTATAATATTGTGGACAGCATTTTTGTATCGCAGATCAATGAGAACGCCCTGACGGCAGTGTCCATGGCATTTCCGATTCAGAATCTGATGATTGCAGTTGGAGTGGGAACGGCAGTTGGAGTGAATGCGCTGCTGGCCCGGTCTCTTGGGGAAAAAGACTATGACAAAGTAAATCGGATCGCAGCAAACTCTGTGTTTCTGACTATTTTAAGCTATCTTCTTTTTCTGGTGATCGGACTCTTCTGGGTGGAAGCCTTTTACACAAGCCAGACGGACATCGAAGAGATTGTTCAATATGGAAAAGAGTATCTGACGGTCTGCTGCTGTTTTTCTTTCGGTGCTTTTGTGCAGCTGATGTTTGAGCGGCTGCTGCAGGCGACGGGAAAGACCATCTATACCATGTTCACACAGGGGATCGGGGCGATTGTGAATATTATCATGGATCCCATTCTGATCTTTGGGCTTATGGGATTTCCCAAGATGGGTGTAACCGGAGCGGCGGCTGCTACGGTGATCGGCCAGATCGTGGCGGGTCTTCTGGCTGTATGGATCAATGCCAAGAAGAATCATGAAGTACAGATTCATATGAAAGGATTCCGCCCGGATCTTCCGGTAATCGGCCAGATCTACGGGATTGCGGTGCCCTCCATCATCATGCAGGCCATCGGTTCTGTCATGAATTATGGGATGAACCGGATTTTGATCTCCTTTACATCCACGGCCACAGCGGTCTTTGGGGTGTACTTTAAGCTGCAGAGCTTTGTGTTCATGCCGGTGTTTGGCCTGAACAACGGAATCATACCCATTGTCGCCTATAATTACGGAGCGAAGAACAAAGAGCGGGTGACAAACACCATCCGGTATACCGTCGCTTATGCCATGGGCATCATGGTGCTGGGGCTTTTGGTCTTTCAGGCGATACCGGAGCCGCTGCTGCTTTTGTTCAATGCATCCGAGACCATGATTGCCATCGGAATCCCGGCACTTCGGATCATCAGCCTGAGTTTTGTGCTTGCAGGTTTTTGTATCGCCTGCGGCAGTGTATTCCAGGCTCTGGGACGGTCGGTCTACAGTATGCTGGTGTCGGTGGCCAGGCAGCTTTTGGTGCTTCTGCCGGTGGCATACGGTCTTGCCAGGTTAGGAAGCGTGAATCTGGTATGGTGGGCGATTCCCATAGCAGAGCTGATGTCCCTTGCCATGACGTTGTTTTTCATGGTGCGGATTTACAGACGGGTGCTCTCGGGGCTTTCCTGAAAAGGCAGAGTCGTTTTGGAGCCGCGTGATCTGCATACCTTCTGCGGGCAGAGAATCTGCCCGCACGCTGTCCTTGTTTTGCGGAAGCGGCGGGCTGCCCGGCGCGTGCATGGAAAGCAGCACAAATAGTATCTCTTCTTGTATACTGCGGGTAAATTTATAAAAATACATATCGGTAGTTGCAGGGGGGAGCAGAACTGTATATAATAATGGATAGAACTGTCCGGTCTGATAAAATAAGGAAAGAAAAAACGTGCACAGGAGGCCCGTATGAAGAGAGAGAACATCCAGGATACCCTATGGGAGCAGATCGTTGCCAGACAAGGTGAGGTCTTCTGCACGAAAAAGGGGCTGCCTTTTACCTATTATGTAAAGGGAGGCGAACTTTTTGCCAGCCGGCGGGAGCGGTCGATCACGAGGAGTACCTTTGAGGAAGCCTGCAAAAGGATGCTGAAAGATCCGGAGCAGGTACCGGGACCGAAGAAGCTGAATGTATACGGGGCCCCCTATGTGTGGGCGATCCTGTGGACGATTCTTGGACAGGAACAAGAATAAGGGCTGTCAGTCCTGGCGTGAACGGCAGCGGACAAGGGAGGAAAAGACGGTGAATATATTTGCGGAGCTGATTCATTCAGTCTACGATTTTAAAAGTTATCCGGGGTACCGGAGAAACGGCGGGGGAAAAGCTTTTTTGTACGGGCTTCTGCTGACGCTGATCTATTTTGTGGTGTCCATGGTACTGCCGCTTGTCACAACCCTTTTCGGGTTCGGCGGCTTTGGGAACATTGCCAGAGAGGCAATTCCGGATTTTCGGCTGGAGGATGGAACACTCTGGGTGGAGGAGACTTTTGACATCCAGGAGTATGACACATATCAGGGCGGGATCTGTTTTATGGTGGATACGAGCCGGCCGGTTACAGAAGAGGTCACGGATGTGGATCTGCTTGCCTTTGATCAGGTTCTGATCCTGGACGCGGAACATATGATCGTGAAAGCAGAGGGCGGATCGGCCATCCGGATTGCATACAGCGAGCTGGATTTCGGTGACATAGACAGGGACACTTTTTTAAGAGAGCTGATGCCTTACGTTCCGGTTTTTCTTTGGATTATGCTGATTCTGGTTCTGTGTATGGGGCTTCTTGGCTTTTTCCTGGGGGCGCTTGTGGCGGCTGTGATCGGAAGTATCATGTCGGCGATCATGGGATGCCGGCTGAAATTCGGCGAGCTTTACAAGCTGGCGATCTATGCCCGGACACCGGCGCTTCTGGTGAATGCAGTTTATGCATGGCTTCCCTTTGCCATTCCTTATTTTTACGTGATCAATTACAGCATCTCCGCATTTTACCTGTGGAAGGCATTAAAGCGGATCCGGGAAGAAGAGATGAACCTTCAGAAACCTTCGTGGACCGGTGAAGTATAGTGTCCGTTTTCTGCGGGCCAAACCGCTGCCGAGCTTAGAAGAAAGATGTGCAAAAGCCTTGACTTTCGGCGCCTGCTATGTTATAGTAGCCATGCGAATGGAAGTTTAGGCTTTTTTTTTATGCCTAAAAATTGGTGATTTTCGCAGGGTCGCCAAAGAAAAAAGTATAAAAGCGAGGTGGAAAGTTGTGCGCGTAAGAATCACATTGGCATGTACGGAGTGCAAACAGCGTAACTACAACATGACAAAAGAAAAGAAGCTTCATCCAGACAGAATGGAAACCAAGAAATACTGCCGTTTCTGCAAGAGACATACTCTTCATAAGGAGACGAAGTAATCCTGCCCCGGGCGAGTAAAGGAAGTGACAAGATGGCAGATCCAAAGAATACCCAGAAGGCGAGCTGGTTCAAAGGCGTAAAAGCCGAGTTTAAAAAAATCGTCTGGCCGGACCAAAAATCACTTACGAAACAGAGCATAGCGGTAGTCAGTACCTCTGTCGCTCTGGCACTCATCATCAAGATACTGGATATGATCATGACCATGGGGATTGACGTTCTGGTAACATTATAAATTCAGGGGAAAGGTGATTTTATGTCAGAGGCAAACTGGTATGTAGTCCATACCTATTCCGGATATGAGAACAAGGTCAAGGCCAACATTGAGAAGACGATCGAGAACAGACATCTTGAAGAGCAGATTCTGGAAGTCAGGGTTCCGATGCAGGATGTAGTGGAGATGAAGGACGGCCAGAGCCGTCAGGTTCAGAAGAAGATGTTCCCGGGTTATGTTCTGATCAATATGATCATGAACGATGACACATGGTATGTGGTTCGCAACACCAGAGGCGTGACCGGATTTGTTGGTCCCGGGTCCAAACCAGTTCCGCTTACAGACGAAGAGATGAGGCCGCTTGGGATTCGTTCGGATTCCGTGCAGATGGATTACGCGGAAGGAGACAGCATCGTTGTCACCGGAGGCGTCTGGAAGGATACGGCTGGTATCATCCAGTCCATCAACGAGAACAAGCAGTGTGTGACGATTAACGTTGACCTGTTCGGCCGTGAAACGCCGGTTGAGATAAGTTTCACAGAAATCAGAAAAATGTAAAAAGCAAATGATTCCCGGAAAACGGTTCCGGTGAATCGTGGGAGGGACATTTACCCACGGGGCATGAACCCGCCATTACCACAATAGGAGGTGCCTTAGTTATGGCAAAAAAAGTTACAGGTTATATCAAATTACAGATCCCTGCCGGGAAGGCTACACCAGCTCCCCCAGTAGGTCCGGCTCTTGGTCAGCATGGTGTGAACATCGTACAGTTCACAAAAGAGTTTAATGCGAGAACGGCAGACCAGGGCGACATGATCATTCCGGTTGTTATCACGGTATATGCTGACAGAAGCTTCAGCTTTATTACCAAGACTCCGCCGGCAGCAGTGTTACTGAAGAAGGCATGCGGACTGAAGACCGCTTCTGCGAATTCCAAAAAAGACAAAGTTGCGACCATCAAAAGATCCGAAGTTCAGAAGATCGCAGAGCTGAAGATGCCGGATCTGACTGCAGGAAGCCTGGATGCAGCGATCAGCATGATCGCCGGTACTGCAAGAAGTATGGGTATCACAGTAGTAGACGACTAAAACTGTTGCCAGACAATAAAGTGGGAGGGAAGATTACCCTCAGGGCATAAACCCGCCATTACCACAAGGAGGTTAATGAAGAATATGAAACATGGTAAGAAATACGTTGAGGCTTTAAAATCCTATGATAAGCTTGCTCAATATGACAAAGAAGAGGCGATTGCGCTTGTAAAGAAACTGTCCACTGCAAAATTTGACGAGACCATCGAGGCTCATATCAGAACCGGCTGTGACGGACGTCACGCTGACCAGCAGATCCGTGGTGCGGTGGTGCTGCCTCACGGAACCGGCAAGCAGGTGCGCGTACTGGTGTTTGCAAAAGCGGCAAAGGCAGACGAAGCAGAGGCGGCAGGTGCAGAGTTCGTAGGAGCAGAGGAACTGGTTCCGAAGATCCAGGGCGGCTGGCTTGATTTTGATGTGGTCGTGGCAACGCCGGATATGATGGGTGTAGTCGGACGTCTGGGCCGTGTACTTGGACCGAAGGGCCTGATGCCCAATCCCAAGGCCGGTACAGTAACCATGGATGTGACCAAAGCAGTCAACGATATTAAGGCAGGTAAGATCGAGTACAGACTCGACAAGACCAATATTATCCACGTGCCGATTGGAAAAGCTTCTTTCACCGAGGAGCAGTTAGCGGACAACTTCCAGACGCTTATGGATGCCATCATCAAGGCAAAACCATCCGCTGTCAAGGGTCAGTTCTTAAAGAGCGTAACCATCGCTCCGACCATGGGCCCGGGCGTGAAGGTGAACCCGATGAAACTTTCTTAAGGAGTTTTTCAAAAGAAGGTTGACATCCCTCGTAAATTATGATATAAGATTTATTGACTGCCCGAAGACAGCAGGTGCCGCAAAGGCATAAGTGTTGAACCGCCTGCCGAGGAAAGCATTCGACAGAAGAATGACTTACAATCCCTCTGTGTCTCAAGCATGGGGGGATTTTCTTGTTGTTAAAGGTTGTCACTCACAGCGTGAAAGCCGGTTGCTCTGCGCAGATGCGCTTCTGCAATCGCCGCCGGTACCTGCAATCCGGGCTGCCGCCCTTTTTGTTCATGCCGGCCTGCCTGTTTGATGTCTGAGCATCTGTGCAAGCTGGTTTGCCCGTGTGCTCATCCGATGTCCGGGGCTTTCACAGCAAAATCTATAAGGAGGAGACCTATCATGGCAAAAGTTGAACTGAAAAGACCGATTGTGGAAGAGATTTCAGCTAATCTGAAAGATGCAGCCGGTGTTGTTCTCGTGGACCACTGCGGTCTGACGGTAGAGCAGGACACACAGCTTCGGAGACTGATGAGAGCAGAAGGCATCATCTACAAGGTCTATAAGAACACAATGCTGAACTTTGCGATCAAAGGAACGGAATTTGAGCCTCTTGCACAGCATCTGGAAGGACCGTCTGCAGTGGCGATTTCCAAGACCGATGCAACTGCTCCGGCCAGAGTGATTGCAAACTTTGCAAAGACGGCAGACAAGCTGGAGATCAAAGCCGGTGTTGTAGAGGGCAACTATTATGATGCAAAGGGAATGATTGCGATTGCAAACGTTCCGTCCAGAGAAGTACTTCTTGGAAGACTTCTTGGCAGCATGAACAGCCCGATTGCAAACTTTGCCCGCGTCGTGAATCAGATTGCGGAAAGCAAGGAAGCATAAGAATCCCTGTTGTTTTAAAGATAGATAGAATGATGATATGTCAGAAAAGACTACAAAATTGGAGGTAAAGCAAAATGGCTAAATTAACTACTGCAGAATTTATTGATGCAATCAAAGAGCTGACCGTATTAGAGTTGAATGAGTTAGTAAAAGCTTGTGAGGAAGAGTTCGGCGTATCCGCAGCAGCAGGTGTTGTTGTGGCAGCAGCGGCAGACGGCGGTGCAGCAGCAGATGAGGAGAAAGATTCCTTTGACGTAGAGCTGACAGAAGTTGGCCCGAACAAGGTTAAGGTTATCAAGGTGGTACGTGAAGCAACCGGTCTTGGCCTGAAAGAGGCAAAAGATGTGGTTGACGGCGCACCGAAGATCGTGAAAGAGGGCGCATCCAAGGCTGAGGCTGAGGAGCTTAAGACAAAACTTGAGGGCGAAGGCGCTAAAGTTACCTTGAAATAATCTGACGGAAAGTCCGAGGGATATCGCACAGGCGGTATCCCTTTTCCATTTTTTCGTTTTCCGTTTTCTGGAAAATCTCGTTGACACCGGAAAAAGTTTGTGGTATTATGGAAAATGCACTTATTATGGTGAGGTATCAGCATTACCTTGCCTGATATTTTGCAGTCATTTTATCAGAAAAACGTGTGGTTACCAAGTAATGATTCGGTACAGGTCCGTACATTTGCTGTCGGAACCGGAAAAACATGATTTTCGGGTGCAGAATTCCATCGCTTAAGGGCGGTCTTGCATGGATACTGCACCGTGATTGTGAAGGTACTGGAGAATTACGTTATCAAATATATAAGGGGTGAAATGTCAATGGAAAAGAACAGAATCAAACCTGTCAGATCTGGCAAAAGCAGCAGGATGAGCTATTCCAGAAAAAAGGAAGTTCTGGAAATGCCGAATCTGATAGAGGTCCAGAGAGATTCCTACCAGTGGTTTCTGGACGAGGGACTCCGGGAAGCATTCGCGGATATCTCGCCGATCACGGATTACAGTGGGAAGCTGAGTCTGGAGTTCACTGACTTTACGCTGGACAAAGCAGGTGCGAAGTACACGATTGAGGAGTGTAAAGACCGTGACGCTACGTATGCCGCTCCATTGAAGGTGAGAGTCCGCCTTTACAACAAGGAAACGGATGAAATCAATGAGCATGAGATCTTCATGGGTGATCTGCCGCTGATGACCGAGACCGGAACCTTCGTAATCAACGGAGCGGAGCGTGTCATAGTCAGCCAGCTGGTGCGTTCCCCTGGCATCTATTATGGCGTTGACCATGATAAAGTCGGAAAGCTTCTGTTCTCCTGTACCGTGATTCCGAACCGCGGTGCATGGCTGGAGTATGAGACCGATTCCAATGACGTATTCTATGTTCGCGTTGACAGAACCCGTAAAGTACCGATCACAGTGCTGATCCGTGCCCTTGGCTACGGCACCAATGCTGAAATCCTTGAGCTGTTTGGAGAAGAGCCGAAAATCCAGGCTTCCATATCCAAGGATACGGCCGAGAGCTATCAGGAAGGCCTTCTGGAGCTGTATAAGAAAATCCGTCCGGGAGAGCCTCTGGCTGTGGAAAGCGCGGAAAGTCTGATCACAGGGATGTTCTTCGACCCCAGAAGATATGACCTGGCAAAGGTTGGTCGTTATAAATTTAACAAAAAACTGTCTCTTAAAAACCGGATCCGGGGCCAGGTACTGGCAGAGGATGTGGTGGATACTTCCACCGGAGAGGTGATCGCGGAGGCAGGAACCAAAATAGATGTGGATCTGGCAGTGTCGATCCAGGACAGCGGTGTGCCCTGTGTATGGGTGCAGGGAGAGGAGCGCAGTCTGAAGGTGCTCACCAACCGTATGGTGGATCTTGGCAAATATGTAGACTGTGATCCAAAGAGTCTCGGAATCCGGGAAATGGTGTATTATCCGGTGCTGGAAAAGCTTCTGGAGGAGTGCAGGGATCCGGAAGAGTTAAAAGAGGCGATCCGCAGAGATGCTTCCGAACTGGTGCCCAAGCATATCACCAAGGACGATATCCTGGCGTCCATCAACTACAATATCCATCTGGAGTATGGGCTTGGCAATGCGGATGATATTGATCATCTTGGCAACCGCCGGATCCGCGCGGTGGGAGAACTGCTTCAGAATCAGTACCGGATCGGTCTTTCCCGTCTGGAAAGAGTGGTGCGGGAGCGTATGACTACACAGGACACAGAGGGAATCTCTCCCCAGTCCCTGATCAACATCAAGCCGGTGACTGCGTCGGTGAAGGAGTTCTTCGGATCTTCCCAGCTGTCTCAGTTTATGGATCAGAACAATCCTCTGGGTGAGCTGACGCACAAAAGGCGTCTGTCTGCTCTGGGACCCGGCGGTCTGTCCCGTGACCGGGCCGGATTTGAGGTCCGTGACGTGCACTATTCTCATTATGGAAGAATGTGCCCCATTGAGACCCCTGAAGGTCCCAATATCGGTCTGATCAACTCTCTTGCATGTTATGCAAGAATCAATGAATATGGTTTTGTGGAGGCACCCTACCGGAAGATTGACAAAAGCGATCCGAAAAACCCGAGGGTGACCGAGGAAGTCGTCTATATGACGGCGGATGAAGAAGATAATTATCATGTGGCTCAGGCAAATGAACCCCTGGATGAGAACGGGCATTTTGTCCGCAACAACGTCTCCGGCCGTTACCGGGAGGAGACCCAGGAGTATGAGAAGACCATGTTTGACTTTATGGATGTATCTCCGAAGATGGTGTTCTCCGTGGCGACCGCGCTGATCCCTTTCCTGGAAAACGACGATGCGAACCGTGCACTGATGGGTTCCAACATGCAGCGCCAGGCAGTGCCGCTGATGCTGACAGAGACACCGGTCGTGGGAACCGGTATGGAAGAAAAGACGGCAGTGGATTCGGGTGTCTGCGTGATCGCAAGAAATTCCGGTGTGGTGGAGCGCGCGGTGTCCAATGAGATTGTTGTGCGTCTGGACAACGGAATTCGGGATACCTACCATCTGACGAAGTTCACCAGAAGCAACCAGAGCAACTGTTACAACCAAAGACCCATCGTCTTCAAGGGGGACCGGGTGGAAGCGGGCCAGGTGATCGCAGACGGTCCGTCCACGTCAGATGGTGAGATTGCCCTTGGAAAGAATCCGCTCATCGGGTTTATGACCTGGGAGGGATATAACTATGAGGATGCAGTCCTCTTGAGTGAGCGGCTGGTCATGGATGATGTATACACTTCGATTCATATAGAAGAATACGAAGCAGAAGCCCGGGATACGAAACTGGGTCCGGAAGAGATCACCAGAGACGTGCCGGGAGTGGGCGATGACGCTTTAAAAGACTTGGACAGCAGAGGAATCATCCGTGTGGGTGCAGAAGTGCGTGCCGGTGATATTCTGGTAGGAAAAGTAACGCCCAAAGGAGAGACGGAGCTGACTGCAGAAGAACGGCTGCTTCGGGCGATCTTCGGTGAGAAGGCAAGGGAAGTCCGTGATACTTCCTTGAAAGTGCCTCACGGAGAGTACGGCATCGTGGTGGATGCCAAGGTATTTACCAGGGAGAACGGAGATGAACTGTCTCCGGGCGTGAACCAGGCAGTCCGGATTTACATCGCACAGAAAAGGAAGATTTCTGTGGGTGACAAGATGGCAGGCCGTCACGGTAACAAGGGTGTGGTTTCCCGGGTGCTTCCGGTGGAAGACATGCCGTTTCTGCCCAACGGACGCCCGCTGGATATCGTCCTGAATCCTCTGGGTGTGCCGTCCCGTATGAACATCGGACAGGTTTTGGAGATCCACTTAAGTCTTGCGGCCAAAGCACTGGGCTTTAACGTGGCAACTCCGGTCTTTGACGGTGCGAATGAAAATGACATTATGGATACGCTGGATCTGGCAAATGATTATGTCAACCTTGACTGGAATGAGTTCAAGGCAAAGCATGAGCAGGAGCTGCTTCCGGAAGTTATGGATTATCTTTATGAGAACAGAGATCACAGGAAGCTCTGGAAAGGAGTGCCCATCTCCAGAGACGGAAAAGTGCGCTTAAGAGACGGCCGGACCGGCGAGTATTTCGACAGTCCGGTTACCATTGGGCACATGCATTATCTGAAGCTTCATCATCTGGTGGACGATAAGATTCATGCCCGTTCCACAGGCCCGTATTCGCTGGTTACCCAGCAGCCTCTGGGCGGCAAGGCCCAGTTCGGCGGTCAGCGTTTCGGAGAGATGGAGGTGTGGGCTTTGGAGGCCTATGGTGCTTCCTACACCCTGCAGGAGATCCTGACGGTGAAGTCGGATGATGTGATCGGACGCGTAAAAACCTATGAAGCGATCATCAAGGGCGATAACATCCCTGAATCCGGTATTCCGGAGTCCTTCAAGGTGCTGTTAAAAGAACTGCAGTCTCTGGGACTGGACGTGCGGGTGCTCCGGGAAGACAACACGGAAGTGGAGATCATGGAGAGCAGCGAGTACGGCGATGTGGATATCCGTTCCATCCTGGAAGGAGACAGCAAACGGTACAACCGGGAAGAAAATGAGTCTTTCAGCTCTTTCGGATTCAGCAAGCAGGAATTTGAAGGGGATGCACTGGTAGACGTGGAGGAAGACAGCACAGAGGAAGAGGAGGATGATCCTCTGGTCCTGGACGAAGAGATTGAATATGAATAGGAGGTGCCGTTCATGCCGGAAACAACGAACAATGAGGTCTATCAGCCGATGACCTTTGATGCGATCAAGATAGGTCTCGCATCCCCGGAGACGATCCGCGAGTGGTCGAGGGGAGAGGTGAAAAAGCCGGAGACCATCAATTACAGAACGTTAAAGCCTGAGAAGGACGGACTGTTCTGTGAGCGGATCTTTGGACCCAGTAAGGACTGGGAATGTCACTGCGGAAAATACAAGAAGATCCGATACAAAGGCGTGGTCTGCGACCGCTGCGGCGTGGAAGTTACCAAATCCAACGTCCGCCGGGAGCGCATGGGCCATATCGAACTGGCAGCTCCGGTGTCCCATATCTGGTATTTTAAGGGGATTCCAAGCCGCATGGGACTGATTCTGGACCTGTCTCCAAGAACGCTGGAGAAAGTATTGTATTTTGCTTCCTATATCGTTCTGGATCCGGGAAAGACCGAGCTTTTGTACAAACAGGTGCTCTCTGAAAAAGAGTACCAGGACATGAGAGAGAAATATCCGGAGACAGGCGCATTCCGCGTGGGTATGGGTGCAGAGTCCATCAAAGAACTTCTGGCAGCCATTGATCTGGAAAAAGACTCCGAGGAGCTGAAGGCAGGACTGAAGAATGCCTCCGGACAGAAACGTGCCAGAATTATCAAAAGACTGGAAGTAGTGGAAGCTTTCCGCGGCTCAGGGAACAAGCCCGAGTGGATGATTATGGATGCGATTCCGGTTATTCCGCCGGATCTGCGTCCCATGGTCCAGCTGGACGGCGGGCGCTTCGCCACTTCTGATTTGAATGACTTATATCGAAGAATCATCAACCGCAACAACCGTCTGCAGAGACTGTTGGATTTGGGGGCTCCGGACATCATTGTCCGCAATGAAAAGCGGATGCTCCAGGAGGCGGTGGATGCGCTCATTGACAACGGCAGAAGAGGCCGTCCGGTCACAGGACCGGGCAACCGGGCACTGAAATCCCTGTCCGATATGCTGAAAGGAAAATCCGGCCGTTTCCGCCAGAACCTGCTTGGAAAGCGTGTGGACTATTCCGGACGTTCTGTTATCGTGGTGGGACCGGAGCTGAAAATCTACCAGTGCGGTCTCCCCAAGGAGATGGCCATTGAGCTGTTCAAGCCTTTTGTCATGAAAGAGCTGGTGGCCAACGGATCTGCTCACAATATTAAAAGTGCCAAGAAGATGGTGGAGCGCCTTCAGACAGAAGTATGGGACGTGTTGGAGGAGGTCATCAAGGAGCATCCGGTGATGCTGAACCGTGCACCTACCCTGCACCGTCTGGGCATTCAGGCTTTTGAGCCGATCCTGGTGGAAGGCAAGGCCATCAAGCTGCATCCTTTGGTGTGTACGGCTTTTAATGCAGACTTTGACGGAGACCAGATGGCAGTGCATCTGCCCCTGTCTGTGGAAGCGCAGGCAGAGTGCCGTTTCCTTCTGCTTTCACCCAATAACCTTCTCAAGCCTTCGGATGGTGGTCCGGTGGCCGTTCCGTCCCAGGATATGGTCCTTGGTATCTATTATCTGACCCAGGAGCGTCCGGGAGCGATTGGAGAAGGAAAAGCCTTCAAAAATGTCAACGAGGCGATCCTGGCCTATGAAAACGGTGCTCTGACCCTTCAGAGCAGGATCAAGGTCCGCGTCTCGAAGAAGCAGCCGGACGGCAGCTTTTTGCAGAATACGGAAGAGTCCACGCTCGGGCGTTTTATCTTCAACGAGATTCTTCCCCAGGATCTGGGATTTGTGGACCGCAGCGTGCCGGGCAATGAGCTGAAGCCGGAAGTGGATTTTCACGTAGGCAAAAAAGGCTTAAAACAGATTCTGGAAAAAGTCATCAACACCCATGGAGCCACGAGGACAGCAGAAGTGCTGGATGACATCAAGGCTATGGGATATAAATATTCCACCAGAGCGGCTATGACTGTATCGATCTCGGATATGACTGTGCCGCCGGAAAAACCGGAGCTGATCAAACAGGCTCAGGATACGGTGGATAAAATCACCCGCAACTATAAGCGCGGTAAAATCACAGAAGAAGAGCGTTATAAAGAGGTGGTGGAGACCTGGAAGAATACGGATGCGGTTCTGACCAAAGCTCTTTTGGAGGGTCTCGACAAATACAATAACATCTTTATGATGGCGGACTCCGGTGCCCGTGGTTCTGACAAGCAGATCAAGCAGCTTGCGGGCATGCGCGGACTGATGGCGGATACCACCGGACACACCATCGAGCTGCCGATCAAGTCGAATTTCCGTGAGGGTCTGGACGTACTGGAATACTTTATGTCCGCGCACGGTGCAAGAAAAGGTCTGTCCGATACGGCTCTTCGTACGGCGGACTCCGGATATCTGACCAGACGTCTGGTGGATGTCTCTCAGGAGCTGATTGTCCGGGAGACGGACTGCTGCGAAGGAAAAGAAACGGAGATTCCGGGTATGGAGGTCAGCGCCTTTACCGACGGCAAGGAACTGATCGAGTCCCTGCAGGAGCGGATCACCGGTCGTTTTGCCTGTGAGGATATCTGCGACAAAGACGGAAATGTGATCGTAAAGGAAAACCATATGATCACGCCCAGACGTGCGGCTATGGTCGTGAATTACGGCGTGGACAAAGAAGGTAAGCCTTTTGATAAAATCAAGATCCGTACGGCACTTACCTGCCGTTCTCATATCGGAGTGTGCGCAAAATGCTACGGCGCCAACATGGCTACCGGAGAGGCAGTGCAGGTGGGTGAGACAGTGGGCATCATCGCTGCACAGTCGATCGGAGAGCCGGGTACACAGCTGACCATGCGTACTTTCCATACCGGAGGCGTGGCAGGCGGCGATATCACCCAGGGTCTTCCCCGTGTGGAGGAGCTTTTTGAGGCGAGAAAGCCCAAAGGTCTGGCGATTGTAACGGAGATTGCGGGAACAGCTGTGATCAATGATATGAAGAAAAAGAGGGAGATCATCGTGACCAACAACGAGTCCGGTGAGGCAAAGACCTATCTGATTCCCTTTGATTCCCGGATCAAGATCATGGATGGCGCTTTTGTGGAGGCCGGCGATGCGCTGACCGAAGGAAGCATCAACCCCCACGATATTCTGAAGATCAAGGGCGTTCGCGCAGTACAGGATTATCTGCTCCAGGAAGTGCAGAGGGTGTACCGGCTGCAGGGCGTGGAGATCAACGATAAGCATATCGAGATGATCGTGCGCCAGATGCTGAAGAAAATCCGCATCGAGGACAACGGAGACAGTGATTTCCTGCCTGGAACGCTGGTGGATATTCTGGAATATGAGGACACCAACGAACAGCTTGCAGAAGAAGGAAAGACACTGGCTGACGGAAAACAGGTACTGCTTGGTATCACCAAAGCGTCCCTGGCGACCAACTCCTTTTTGTCGGCGGCATCCTTCCAGGAGACCACAAAGGTACTTACGGAAGCTGCGATCAAAGGCAAAGTTGACCCGTTAATCGGGCTGAAAGAGAACGTGATCATCGGTAAGCTGATTCCGGCAGGTACCGGCATGAAGCGCTATCGGGATGTGAAATTAAATACCGATCTGGAGGAAGAAGATGATTTTGAGGTCAGTGAGGAAGAGACAGAAGTATCGTCTGAGTCCCCCGGTGAGGATGTAGAGAAAGAAAACGAAGAGTTCGAAGGTGCAGAGGAAGAGGATATGGATGCAGAAGAAGAGATGGAAGATGCAGACATAGACTTTGATGATGAAGAAGATCTGGACCCGGAGGAAGAATAAAGCACAAAAAAGGAGCACCCAGCCAAGGTGCTCTTTTTTTGTGCTTTTTGGCGGGATAAGCTTAAAACATGGGGGTGGAGATCAGGTCCGCCGTTTTGCCAGCGGCCGGAAGATGGTCATCCGTCCGATGAAACAGAAAAACTGTACCATCAGCACCCCGGCCAGGACACCAATGCTGTCGATGGCCACATCTTTTTTGGAAGGGCCCCGTCCGGCCACAAAGGACTGGTGGTATTCGTCCAGGGCGGCAAAGCCCACGCAGAAGCCGCCGGCCAGCACAGGAAGCCATAAGCCCCGGACCCCATATACATAGAGGGGAAAAGATACAGAGACCGCCAGCAGAAAATATTCTGTCATATGGGCCAGTTTGCGCACCGGGTGATGGATTTGTTCTATATAATGACGGATCTCACTGCCGGACCAGTTCAGCTCGAAGGCATCATTGGCAGATTCCACGATGATTTCACTGACCTTGTAGCTTAGATTTCCGGAGGTGGTTCCATCCTGGGAGGAAAAAGAAAAGATCAGAGACATCATCATCAGGGCAGGTACAAAAGAAAAAGGCTTCAAAAGGGCCCTTAAAAATGCTTTTATCATCGTTTACGCTCCTCGTATTTAAATTCCGCATCTGCCCTCTCTTCTCCCCGGTGTCTGGAAGAATTTTCCCCCTCGCTTCGTTCCGTAAAATCCTTCCGGGGATGCTTTCGGTCAGATGCTGTTTTTTTGGTTTGCCCTATCATAGCACCAAAGGGGGATGGTGTCCAGCGGTTTAAGAAAATCCTAAGAAATGGAGAAAAGGCAGCCGGCAGGGAAGGCGTATGGCAAGAAGATTTTGTGGCAAAGGAAAAGTGAGAAATAGCGGGGAGAAAACTTGACATTCACAAAGTGTGTGGGGGGGGGGTATAATTTATAAATAAAATTGATTCCGTTGTGTCCGGATCAGGAAAGCAGGCAGTATGAAAGAACAAAAACAACAGTTTCCTTTTCGCTATCAGGATAAGCAAATTATGGAGAACCTTTTGGAAGATGTAAGCCTGATTATCAAAGACAGCGACGCAAGCAGAGAAAAAGAGATTGTGAATCGTTTTCTGCGTAAGGTGTCAGAGACATTTCTGTTTGTCACAATCGGCAGCAGCGGTGTCGGAAAAAGTACTTTTTTGCACAGGCTCTTTTCATCGGTTCTGCCGGATGAAGGAATGATGGAGAATACAAGAAATATCAAAGAGTATCGTTACGGCGTTTTAGAGGATAGCGTATGTGTGAATGAATATGTCACGCGTATTTTCACAACAAAAGAAGAGCTGGATGGTCTGCAGATTGTGGATATGCAGGGACTGGATCAGATTATGCAGGATGGCCTGAAGGAATGTGTAAAAAATTATCTGTACAAAAGCAGTGTGATCCTTGTTGTCTTTGACGTGCGGAGAGTCAGAGATTATGCGGTATGGGATATTCTGGAGGAAGTGGAGACCAGAAAAGTTATCTTTGTACTTACGAAGTGCGATCTGGAAAAAGACCATATTATTGAAGAACATGAAAAAAAACTGCGGCAGTATATGAAAGAGGCGGGGATTCAGGCGCCGATTTTCCGGGTCTCATCCCATTGGGAGGACAGCCTTCGTCCGGTCCGGGATTATGTTTCCAATCAGGTGATCGGCAGCAGCCCTGTGTCCACAAGACAACAGGAAAACCTGGCAGAATTAAAGAAAATGCTGCTGAAATTATCGGAATCTTTTCATCTTCGCAGACAGCAGTACGAATCCGATGCGGTTGTTTTGAAAAAGATCAATGCTTCTCTTGACGAGTTTATTCTGAATAATCGTGTCAAAATAGAGGATTTAAAAGCGGCTTTAAAAAGGGAGATTGAGAAGGAAATAGCCGCCTATGTAAAAGAAGTAACTGCCAAACTGGATCCCTGCAGAATCAAGGAGCGTTTTCCCAATGGAAGTACGGATTTTGTGGATTATCTGAGCCTGGTCAATGAAGGCTATCAAAAGCGGATGACCGACCAGGTCAACCGGAAAACCCAGGAGACGGTTCAGATTTATCTGGCGGGATTGGAAAAAGTGCTTGACGGAGCTGTGAACTGTCTGAATAAAAGGGAAAACATTCTTGAATTAAAGGATAAATTTTATGGAACCATGGCACAGAGTAAGAAAAGCATGGTGTATAAGGCTGCCAGTCAGATTGAGGTGACAAAGGATTATTATCACAGTCTTGCAGATGCTTCTGAAGAATTATTTATGGAACTTTGGAAGGCAAGAGGAGTGTATGAAAGAGTACTTGCAAATGCAGAAGTGGCAGGAGGAGCACTAGGAGCGGTATCAGGAGCAGGGGCAGGTATGTCGGTTGCAGGCACATTTGCCTCTGTAATGACAGCGATAGGAGCGAAAGCAGGAACAGCCGCAGGGGTGAAAGCAGGAGTGGCGGCGGGAACAGCTGCAGGGGCGAAAGCAGGAGTGGCGGCAGGAACAGCTGTAGGGGCGAAAGCAGGAGTGGCGGCAGCTGTGACGGCAGTAAATGCAGTAGGAGCTGTTTTGTGGCCGGTGGTGGGAGCCGTGATCGGGGCGCTGGTCATTGCCAGGATTGCAAAAAAGATTGCATCAGCCAATACACTTCCGGAGTTGGAGAAGAAAACGGCAGAGGCCATAGCTGAGTTCAGAGACGAAGCAGAAAAAAACAAGGCTGAGATCACAGAGCAGATTTTTGAGACGATCGAAAAGCTCTTCGTGAGGGAGACAGAGGGTGCAGATAAACTTTTTATGGAATTTCGCATGTCTGTCAATATTGAGGAAAAAAATATGTTCAGGCTGGAGGACAAGCTGAACGCCATACAAGGGTATTTGCAGCAGATTGAGGAATTGGAGGAAAGGCGTGGTCTAGAGATATGAAGAAGGAAGTAAAGAAAGAGGTTTTGCAGTGGATATGCAAAATGGAAGAAATAGCAGCCGGCCATCATCTGAAAACAAGATTATTGGATGCGATACAGGATTGTAAAAAAGAGCTGGAATCAAAGATGACACAGGCGGAGTGGGCAGAAAAAAGTCTGGAATTGGAAGAACTGCTTGGACAGATGAAAAAGCAGCTGCCAGGTGAAAGGAAAGAGAAAGGCTCTGAGGATGAAATCGAGCAGAGAGCCTTTGAGATTTTGGAAAGGTGCAGGCGTTCCAATGAGATTCTCAAATCAGAGTATCTAAACGGTTCAGCTGCATATATTCAGGAAGCGGAAAGATCCATGGAAGAGCCTTTTGGAGCACAGGAATATTATGAAAATGTGATTGACAAAAAGCGCTTTTTCGATGTGTTTCATACCATCGGTGAAACATATAAGATGCAGATGGAAGCATTTCAGAAAAAATATGTGGACATGCTCCATCAGAATTATCAGAATGCATTTGACCGCCTGAAAGATCTGTTCTGCTGTACAGGCTATGACAAGGAAGCGCAACGGAAATTTTATGAAACCTATTATGAAAATCAGGATAGCCTGATCAGGGATTCCGGGGGTTATATTCAGCATCTGGAGCAGGGGCAGAGCAGCATTGCAGAATATGCAGAGAAAGTGCATGTTCTCATACAGAAGACGGTAAAGCGGATGAAGAGAAAGACGGCCAGAAAGAAATGGATGCCGGTCATACTGTTCCTGCTTATGATAGCTCTTGGCATTACGGGCAAGCTTGCGCTGGATCAGATGGATGCCAACGAGCAAAAAGAGCTGGCTTCACAGGAATCGGCAGCTCCAGAGACAGAGAATGCTTCCGGAGCTTTGGATTCTCTGAGCAGGGCGGTGGATGAGAAGATAGATAAAGTAGGGGAAAATGCTATAAAAGCAAAAGCTGTGCCGGAGTTGCTTGGAACGGTGCCTGGTATCGTGCTGATGATTCTGATGCCGCTTGTTTTGCTTTTGCTTGTGTTGTACTGGCTCTGGATGAAAAGGCTGGACAGACACTGCAGGAATCGCATAACGGAAGAGGCAGAAATGCGGTTAAGGACTGCCATGAAGGAATGGAAACAGCAGGAACCGCTCCTGGTTTCCATGAGAGAAAGCTTTGACGCGATAGAAGCTTATGTGGACCAGGGATATCAGAAGCTTTTGACACAACTGCTGGACAGACAGAAAAAAACAGACCCGGAAGGGGCCGAATTTGCAAAACTTTGTTATGAATGGGAAAATATAAAGCGAAAGGTGGAATTTTGATGGGAATCAGTATGCCGAAGCTTACCAATCCTTTATCCGGTGCTTTAGCAGATAATAATATGAGAAAGCTGTTGGAAGAAAAGAAAAAAGAGCGTTCCAAAATATATGGATTTATAGGAATGGATGTCTATGATCTGCATAAACAGGGAAAAGCAGATTTTCCGGAGCTGGCAGTTTACTTTGAGAAAATAGAAGCTTTGGAACAGGAGCTTGCAGAGTTGGAGGCAGAGAAACAGAGCCGGGAGCTGCGCGGCAAAAAGGCCCGTATATGCAGCTGCGGCCAGCCGCTTTCGGAGGGCAGCGCGTTTTGTTCCAACTGCGGGAAACCGGTGGACAGCGGGATAATTACCTGCTCTTGCGGAAATTTGATAAAGAGCGATCTGAAGTTCTGCCCTAACTGCGGGAAGAATCTGAAGGAAAACATGGAAAACGGCGGACAGCAGTCCATGCATGAGGAGCAGGTTTATCTGGAATGCATCTGCGGAGCAAAGGTTCCGAAAGGGCAGTTTATGTGTATGGAGTGCGGGAGGAAGGTAGAAGGCTGAATGATCTGTGAAATGCTGAGATCACCGGCAGGTTTATTTGATGTAATCATGGAGGAGAAGAATGAAAGACAGCAAGATGATTCCGATTATGAAAAAATACAACAGAGAGGAGGTGTATCAGGCAGTAGCAACCTATGTTAATCCATCCAGCGATCAGGCGAGAATGACAACGGAAACCGGGCCTAATTTTTATATTATAAAAACAGAAGTCCTGGTGAAGACCAAGAAAGAAGATAGTGGAGAATGGAAGGAGGCATGCCTTGTTAAACTGACATTTTCAGAGAGTTCATGTTATGTTGATGTTAATGTTAATCTTCTGACAACACAGGATAAGGGCGCTATGATAGGTACAGTATCAGCAATTGGCACCCTGGCAGCGGGGATGGCTCTAGGTATCGCTTTTTTGCCATTGGTTGCTGGGGGAGCAGCTGTGGCAGCAGGTGCTGCAAGTAATAAGGCTGTTAAAACATCATTGAAGAGATTTAGTAAAGATATATATGATATTGTCGAAGGGTACCTGTGTGTAACAGGAATACAGGAAAACAAAATAATACAGGAAACCGGAGTAAGCGAAAGAAAATGCGAATGCGGGGCAGTTCTGCAGGATGGAATAAAGTTCTGCCCGGTATGTGGAAAAAAGGCAGAGGATTCGCAGGCAGGGGAAAGAAAATGTGAATGCGGAGCAGTTCTGCAGGATGGAGCAAAATTTTGCGGGGTATGCGGAAAAAAAGTGGAAGAACGGCCGCAGGAGATGGTATGTGCATGCGGAAACATACTCCAGAAGGGAGTAAGATTCTGCCCCGAGTGCGGGAAAGAAGCGGCCGGCTGACCGCGCGGCCGGTTGCAGAAAAATAAAAAAGACATCTTGGGGAATCTGTGTGTTTATGAGGAACACAAAGAACGGAAAATGAAAAAAGGCATTGACAAGGCAGGATGTATTATATATAATAATTGAGCATGTGTGTTTTGGCACGCGTGTTTTTTCGGCGAGTCTGAAAAGAACAGCAGTCATGGTAAGAACTCTTACCGTCGCAGGATAAACCTGCCACAAATATGCAGGAGGTGAAAGGAATGCCAACATTTAACCAGTTAGTAAGAAAAGGAAGACAGACATCTGTAAAGAAGTCCACTGCTCCGGCTCTGCAGAAGGGTTTCAACTCTCTGAGAAAGAGACCGACAGATGCATCCGCACCGCAGAAGCGCGGCGTATGTACTGCAGTGAAGACCGCGACTCCGAAGAAGCCGAATTCCGCGCTTCGTAAGATCGCCAGAGTACGTCTTTCCAACGGAATCGAAGTTACCAGCTATATTCCGGGAGAAGGCCACAACCTTCAGGAGCACAGCGTTGTGCTGATCCGCGGAGGCAGGGTAAAGGACCTTCCGGGTACCAGATACCACATCGTTCGTGGTACACTCGATACCGCAGGCGTGGCGAAGAGACGTCAGGCACGCTCCAAATATGGCGCGAAGAGACCGAAAGACGCCAAGAAATAAAAGGGTCCCGGCCTGATTTAAAGATGCGCCGGCTTCTTTCAATAAGAAGAGGCGGGACAGGCGCACAACGGACCAAAGGGTCCGAAGACAGATAGACAATCACAAACAGAACTATGATGGTTGGCATCGCATAAGCGCTGCCCTGTGCCGGGAGTTCCTCTCATCAGAGAGACCTATGACTGCGGGTTTTAGGAGATAGAAGGATTACCAGGCACGAACACACGTAGAACGACACATGTGAGTACCTGTGATTTAATTATTTTCATTAAGGAGGGAAGTAACGTGCCACGTAAAGGACATACTCAGAAAAGAGACGTATTGGCAGATCCGCTGTACAATAACAAAGTGGTCACCAAGCTGATCAACAATATCATGTTGGATGGCAAGAAAGGTGTGGCTCAGAAGATTGTATACGGCGCATTTTCCAGAGTAGAAGCAAAGACCGAGAAGCCGGCTTTGGAGGTATTCGAGGAGGCAATGAACAATATCATGCCGCTCCTTGAGGTAAAGGCAAGACGTATCGGCGGCGCTACCTATCAGGTGCCGATCGAGGTCAGAGCGGATCGCCGCCAGGCGCTGGCTCTGCGCTGGCTGACCATGTTCTCCCGCAAAAGAGGCGAGAAGACCATGGAAGAAAGACTGGCAAACGAGATCATGGATGCAGCGAACAATACCGGTGCAGCCGTGAAGAGAAAAGAAGACATGCACAAGATGGCAGAGGCGAACAAGGCATTTGCACATTACAGATTCTAGGAGGAAAATCCATTGGCTGGAAGAGAATATCCGTTGGAGAGGACCAGGAATATCGGGATTATGGCTCATATCGATGCGGGCAAGACCACGTTGACCGAGCGTATCCTGTATTATACTGGTGTGAACTATAAGATCGGTGATACTCACGAGGGTACTGCAACCATGGACTGGATGGAGCAGGAGCAGGAGAGAGGTATCACGATTACTTCCGCCGCTACGACCTGTCACTGGACTCAGCAGGAAAACTGCAAAACAAAACCGGGTGCTCTTGAGCATCGTATCAACATTATTGATACCCCGGGCCATGTTGACTTTACCGTAGAGGTGGAGCGTTCCCTTCGCGTGCTGGACGGCGCAGTAGGCGTTTTCTGTGCGAAGGGCGGTGTTGAGCCTCAGTCCGAGAATGTATGGCGTCAGGCTGACACTTACAATGTACCCCGTATGGCATTCATCAACAAGATGGATATCCTGGGTGCAGACTTTTATAATGCAGTGGAGATGATCAAGACCCGTCTGGGCAAGAATGCCATCTGCCTGCAGCTTCCGATCGGAAAGGAAGATGCATTCCAGGGAATCATCGACCTGTTCGAGATGAAAGCATATATTTACAATGATGACAAGGGCGACGATATTTCCATCACCGATATTCCGGATGATATGAAAGACGACGCTGAATTATACCGCACCGAGCTGGTGGAGAAGGTCTGCGAGCTGGATGATGACCTGATGATGGAGTATCTGGAGGGCGAGGAGCCGTCTGTAGAGTCCATGAAGGCAGCCTTGAGAAAGGCTACCTGCGAATGTACGGCAGTTCCGGTATGCTGCGGAAGCGCTTACAGAAACAAGGGCGTACAGAAGCTTCTGGATGCAGTGCTGGAGTATATGCCGGCACCTACCGACATTCCGGCTATCAAGGGTACGGATATGGATGGCAATGAAGTGGAGAGACATTCTTCCGACGAAGAGCCGTTCTCCGCTCTGGCATTCAAGATCATGGCAGACCCGTATGTAGGAAAGCTGGCGTTCTTCCGTGTGTACTCCGGTACCATGAATTCCGGTTCCTATGTATACAACTCCACCAAGGGCAAGAAGGAGCGTGTGGGACGTATCCTTCAGATGCATGCCAACAAGAGACAGGAGCTTGACAAGGTATACTCCGGTGATATCGCTGCAGCGGTAGGCTTCAAACTGACCACCACCGGTGATACGATCTGTGACGAGCAGCACCCGGTTATCCTGGAGTCCATGGAGTTCCCGGAGCCGGTGATCGAGCTGGCCATCGAGCCCAAGACCAAGGCAGGCCAGGGCAAGCTGGGCGAGTCTCTTGCGAAGCTGGCAGAAGAGGATCCGACTTTCCGTGCACACACGGATCAGGAGACCGGTCAGACCATTATCGCAGGTATGGGCGAGCTCCATCTGGAGATCATCGTGGACCGTCTGCTGCGTGAGTTCAAGGTAGAGGCGAACGTAGGTGCACCGCAGGTTGCTTACAAGGAGACCTTCACCAAAGCGGTGGATGTGGATTCCAAGTATGCGAAGCAGTCCGGCGGACGCGGACAGTATGGTCACTGTAAAGTACACTTTGAGCCCATGGATGCCAACGGTGAGGAGCTGTTCAAGTTCGATTCTTCCGTTGTCGGCGGTGCGATTCCGAAGGAATATATCCCGGCAGTCGGAGAAGGTATCGAAGAAGCGGCAAAAGCAGGTATCCTTGGCGGATTCCCGGTACTGGGTATCCATGCAACTGTATTTGACGGTTCCTATCATGAAGTCGACTCTTCTGAGATGGCGTTCCACATTGCAGGTTCTCTGGCATTCAAAGAGGCGATGCAGAAGGCAGGCGCAGTGCTCCTGGAGCCGATCATGAAAGTCGAGGTTACAACCCCGGAGGACTATATGGGAGATGTCATCGGTGATATCAATTCCCGCCGCGGCCGCATCGAGGGTATGGATGACATCGGCGGCGGCAAGATGATCCGCGGATATGTACCGCTGGCAGAGATGTTCGGTTATGCAACGGACCTTCGTTCCAGAACCCAGGGCCGCGGCAACTATTCCATGTTCTTTGAGAAATACGAGCAGGTACCGAAGAGTGTACAGGAAAAAGTTCTTGCTGCAAAGACAAAATAAAGTATAAACAGGCTTGCAAAATATGTCCGTTTGAAATATAATCAAGGATAGCGAGTGAATTATAGAAAATCGTAGAAGTGATCTGATTTAAAGGAGGAAAACAAAAATGGCAAAAGCTAAGTTCGACAGAACTAAACCACATTGTAATATCGGAACCATCGGTCACGTTGACCATGGCAAAACCACTCTGACCGCAGCAATCACCAAAGTTCTTTCCGAGAGAGTAGCAGGAAACACCGCTACAGATTTCGAGAACATCGACAAGGCTCCGGAAGAGAGAGAGCGTGGTATCACCATCTCCACCGCACATGTGGAGTATGAGACGGATAACAGACATTATGCACACGTTGACTGCCCGGGCCATGCCGACTATGTAAAGAACATGATCACCGGTGCTGCTCAGATGGACGGCGCTATCCTGG
>OFGP01000999.1_pt1 | contig 23389 bp, 24 predicted proteins | sample 1521781 | NCBI WGS metagenome assembly OFGP01 (sample SAMEA3504113, study PRJEB24116) | mouse gut metagenome | biome: mouse gut; feature: mouse-associated habitat; material: faeces | place: Denmark | collected 2011
TGACGAACTGGCAGCCGTAGCCGTAGAGAATCTGGCCGGGGTTGGGAGCGGTGGTTTCCATCCAGACGATCTGGGCGCTGAGGGTCAGCCGTTCGTGGTCGATCATGAAGTCGAACCAGACCCGCCGGCCCTTGGGCAGGGGCATGGCGGTGCGCAGGTATACGCCCCCGGCGCTGATGTTGCCGATGGTGGCGGGGATGCCGATCTCCGGCGAGCGCATGGGGTCGCCGGGCTGATAGGCGGCGTGGAGCATGACGGTCATTTTCAGCGGAATCTTTACGTCCTGGCGGCGCTGCTCCTGGGCCAGCTGCTCCATGACCTCGCACCGCAGGGAGCACAGCGTCCCGCCCGGCAGGGGCAGGGGCGCCGACAGGCGGCACCGGCAGGTGACCCGGCCCAGCACTGGATCGTAGAATACCAGGCGGTAGGTGGAATTGGCCTTATATGTAGCGGAACGGGGAATGACCAGCAGGATCTCCCCGGAGTGGCCCACGCTGACCCGGGCCTGACAGAGCAGGGCCCCCGTTTTTTCAAGAATTTCCGCTTTTTTGCATTTTTCCAACATAATCAGATCAGAACTCCCATATTTCCGCACGAAGCCCGGCGGGGCGCTCCGCGCTGTATTCGCTGCTATATTATATCGGAAACGCCCACGGCTTGCAATGGAATTTTTCAAAACTTTTTGTTTTTTTCGACAGCAGGTCCGACGGACGGGCCCCTCCACCCAGGATTTTGCAAAAATTTTCTGCGCCTGCGTTATTTTTTTTGTTTCCAGACCGATAAAAATAATACAAAGACGTTGCCGGATACCATGGCCTGCGGCCGGCCCGGTTCGGCCGGCGTATAATGGGAGGTCAACAACCATGCTGATTACAGGAACTGAGGGCTGTCTGCCCATTCAAAAGAATACCGCTCCGCGTCCCGCCGCCCTGTCCGGCGGTCGGAAGATGCAGGCCAGGGGGAGCCGCTACGACAACGTGGCCGTCTCCGCGCCCCAGGATGGGAGCAGCTTCCGGGAGCTGGCGGCCAGCCTCTCCTACCAGGTGCGCACCCACAACACTACCGGCAAGATTCAGGAGCTGCGCCGCCAGGTCCAGTCCGGGGAGTACCAGATTGAGCCCCGGGAGACGGCGGCCAGGATGCTGCTGATGATGGAGGACGGCGAATGACGGATACGGCGATGTGGCGGAAATACCTGTCCCTGCTGGAGAGCCTGGGCGGCGCCCTGGAGGAGCTGACGGGCATGGAGCAGGAGAAGACCAAGGCCGTCAGCAAGGGAGATCTGCCGGCGGTGGAAGAGCTCATGAAGCGGGAGCAGGTGATCAGCCTGTCCCTGCGAGGGCTGGAGCAGCGGCGGGAGAGAATGCTGAGGGAAATGGAGCTGGCCGGCGTGCCCCTGCGGGAGCTGGCCGGACACGCGCCGGAGGAGCTCTACCAGGAGACGAAGGACGCCGCGGAAACTTTGCGGCAGAAGTACGACGTATTCCAGGCCGCCTCCGAGGTGGCCAGGCATACGCTGGAGTGCAACCTGCGGGCCATTGAGAAGATGCAGAAGGCCCAGGATGCCCCGCCTGAGGAAGCCCAGCCCCACCAGGCCGATTTCCGGGTATAACCGGAACACAGAGAACGTTTGACAAAGAAGGAGAACCTGCTGTATGGCTATTATCGGAACCTTTAGCTCGTTTACTACCGCCCGTCTGGCGATTTACGCCTCCCAGGCGTCGCTGAACGTCACCGGCAACAATATTGCCAACATCAACACCCCGGGCTACACCCGCCAGCGGATGGACCTGGTGAGCCTGTATTCCACCGGCGCGCCCAAGTTCGCCAACCTTTACAACACCAACATCGGCTACGGCGTCCTGACCAACGGCGCCACCCAGCTGAGGGACCCCTATCTGGACATCCGGTACCGGGACGAGAACTGCAAGCTGGAGCAGAGCAGCGAGTGGCTGGACGGCCTGACCCAGCTCAGCCGCATTCTGGACGAGGTGGGCCAGACCGGCACCAACGACGGCTTCGGCGTCATCAACGCCCAGCTGGGCAACCTGTTCACGGCCCTGCAGAAGCTGTCCACCCAGGTCAGTTCCGAGAACGCCGACAGCCTGGTCCGGGCCGAGGCCGAAACCCTGACCAAGTACCTCAACCAGGCCGCCGAGGAGCTCCAGACGATCTGGAACGGCAAGGAGAAGGAGCTGACCGACTCCGTGGACGAGGTCAACAAGCTCCTCACCGACATCCGGGATCTGAACGACCAGATCCGCACCCAGTCCATCTATGGCGACAAGGCCCTGGAGCTGCGGGACGCCCGGAACCTGGCCCTGGATGAGCTGTCCAAGTACATGAACATCAACGTGGAGTATTCCATGGAGCGCATCGACCAGTTCACCGAGGTGGAGAAGCTGACCGTCACCATCGCCGACAGCAAGGGTCCCGACGGCAAGCCCATCAAGCTGGTGGACGGCATCTATGCAGGTCAGATCAGCTTGCAGGACAGGGAGCCGGTGATGAATCCCGAGGCCGACGCGCAGAAGATTCTGGAGGCCATTGATAAGGTAAAGGCGGCCGCGGAGGCGGCAAACCCGATCACGGACCAGATGATTGCGAATCGGACAGCAGCGAAGAAGCCGGATATTGAGAAGGAAAATCCGATCGACCAGCCCCCCTGGCCCAAACGACTGGAGGCATTGGAAGCGAAGGAGATTGCGGCAGCGAAGAAAAAGGCCGTGGAAGATTTGCTGGCGCAGAACCCTGATGCAACAGAAGCTGAAATAGCGGCCGCGGAGGCGCAGGGAGAAGCGGCTGGCAAGGCTGCCGCAAAGACCGCCTTGGAGACAGAGTGGAAGGCCGATATCGAGGCGAAGGCAAAGGCGGCGGCGATGAAAGAGCTGAAGGCTGAGCAGCAGACTGCTATTGATCAGGCCGTAGCCAATTCCACGGAGATTACCGACGCGATTAACAAATACGGCAAATACCTCCTGGCCGATGGTACGGGAGCCACCAACGAGCTCTATGAGAAAGATGCCAACGGTGTGGTCAAGGTCGATGAGAATGGGAAGCCTATTTACCTTGATACTGTTAAGACCTACCCCAACGACAAGTACCTCATCCAGGTAGAGCCCCTCAAGGACGAGCGGGACCGGCTGATGGTGGACCCCTACACTGCCAGCAAGAAGAGCGAGGTGGTGGAGCTGGGCGACAATGTCCTGAAGGGAAAGCTCCAGGCCATCCGGGAGCTGCTTACCGAGGAGGGCGAGTACGCCAGCTCGCAGGACTTGGGCAAGACGGACGAGGCGCGGCTCAGCGACGACCCCAACGCCGCCATCAAGCGGGGCATCCCCTACTATCAGAAGGCCCTGGATACCCTGGCCCAGCAGATTGCCAAGCAGTTCAACGAAATGAACCAGATGGACCCCAAAGAGGTATACCAGACAGGCACGGTGGTGCTTAATGACGATGGGACCATTGACCCCGCTGGCGATCCGGATAATCTCGGGGCAGGCCAGACGGCTGCTGAGGTTTTCCTGGACAGCAAGAACCAGCCGCTGCTGGTGGATAACAGGCCTGTGACGTCAGAGCGCATGGACGACCTCCAGAAGACTATGGACGAGCAAAAGAAGATCATGAACGAAGCCATGGAGTATCCCAGGGACCCCTACAAGACCGATGAAGAGGTGGCGGAAGAGGTGGCAGATGCTCAAAAGGCCTGGGACGAAGCCAACGCCGAGCTTCTGGCCTGCAAGCAGGCTATTCAGGACAATGGCCTGAAGGACCCGCTGTGCGGGTTCTACGACGGCGGCGTGCTCTTCAGCAACAACGGCAACAACAACGATCCCAACAACATCACCGCCGCCAATATCTCCATCGCCATCGACTGGGCGGAGGGCCCTGTACGGATTCTGAATACCAAGAAGCCGGATTTCTATGACGAGAACGGCAACGTAGTGCCCGCTTCCAGCCGCAACGACAACATCCTGCACATGATCAGCCAGTATGACGCCAAGCTGGAATACTACGCCCAGGACATCCAGCCCGACGCCGAGCAGCCGAAGGCCATGTTCGAGGGCAACTTCCGGGAGGTGTTTACTTCCATCTCCAACAAGCTGGGCATGGACCAGTACGCCACCACCGGCAAGGTGGAGAGCTACACCCTCCTGGCGCTGGACCTGGAGAACGACCGGCAGAGCGTCAGCGGCGTGGACCTGAACGAGGAGGCCACCAGTATGATGCAGTTCAGCAAGTCCTATTCGGCGGCCTGCAAGCTGCTGACCACCCTGGATTCCATGCTGGATAAGCTGATCAACGGCACCATCTGAGAACGGATAAGGAGGATATTTAGGATATGGCTATGCGCGTAACCACCAATATGGCGATGAATTTGTACCGGTATAATCTGGGCAATTCCAACTATAAAATGAACAACTCCATGAATAAGGTGTCGACCCAGCGCAGGTTCGACAGCTTCGTGGAGGACCCCACCTCCGCCGTCCAGGCCTGGCGCATCCGCCGGGCCATGGTGGATAATGCAAACTATCAGGACAACAACAAGGATACCGTCAACCGCTTCAACGTGGCCTTCGCCACCATGGGCATGGTTACCAACAAGCTGGTGGACGAGGCCGCCAATGACGCGCGCGTGCGCGGCATGAACGACCCCACCGCCGGCGCCCGGGTCCAGGTGGGCCAGGTGCTGAAGAACACGGCGGACTCTGTCATCGAGGCCATGAACGGGGCAAAGTACGGCGACCACTTCATTTTCTCCGGCGAGGACGAAATGAACGCGCCCTTTTCCTGGGACGGGGATAAGCTGTACTACCGGGGGATCAACGTCAACGCGGGCAGCGTAAAGAATCCCGCCGAGCGGCCCCTGCCCAGCTGGGCGCTGGATGATGCGGGGAACGAAATCGCTACCGGCCCGATGGTGCCCACGGGAATGCCGGCATCCAGCGAGGATGCCGATGAGCAGGCGTGGATTGATTACTACATGGACCCTGCGGCAACGCAGCCGACCACTCAGATACCGTCATGGGCGGAAAACGGGGCAGGAACAGGCGTAGCGTTTCCTCGTGATGATGGCACTGGAAACATTGCCAACAACGCTGCTGGCTACCGCCGCAGCGTTCCCGAGGGGATGCCGGCGAAGAGCGACGATCTCTACGAGCAGGCGTGGATTGATTACTACAATAATCCGGATACGGCTATCAAGCCCAGCCTCAGCCCCAACGACCAGAACATGGCCTGGGGGAAGCCCAATGAGTTCGGCGTGCCGGAGGCCGCGAATAACGTGACGGACCAGGACACCGCCTATAACCGGATGTGGGCGGAGTACTACAAGGACCAGGGCGATGTGAAGCGGCTGGATAAGCTGGCCGACGAGGAGCAGAACGTGGACCTGGGCATGGGCCTGGACGAGAAGAACGGCAGCCTGGTGAAGGGTTCCGCCTTCGACCGCTCCCTTCCCGGCATTAAGATGCTGGGCTACGGCGTGGATGAGAACGGCGACCCCAACAACGTGGCTCTGGTCATGAAGCGTCTGGGCGAGATCTGGGAGAGCTGCGATTTCGAAACCGGCGAATATCCCAGCGATGAGCTGAAGGCGGAGGCCACCCGGCTGTTCGACAAGCTGAATCTGTGCCACGACGACTGCATCAGCCAGTACGCCGAGATCACCACCAAGTCCAAGTACCTGGAGGAGAACCAGGACCGCATGGGGCTCCAGGGAGCCTACCTCAACGAGGACCTGACCAGCCTGGAGGACATCGAGCCGGCGGAGGCGATCTCCAATTTCATGTATGACTACTACTGCTACAACGCGGCGCTGAAGGTAGGCACCCAGCTGCTCAGCCAGTCCCTTATCGACTATATGAACTGATTCCCGCGCCGCCAGATTGTGTGTTACGGCAAGGATGCCGGTCAGATATTTTCCCGGTAGATAAGTAAGAGAATGCTTTACCGGACAATATAAGCAGAAGGGAGCGCGCGTCGCACAATGAAACCGTTGATTGAGATTACCACCGTGCCCATTCAGATCGAGATGAAGACCACCAACGCCAAGCTGGAGTACGCCCGGGGCACGGCGGAGATGGAGGTGTCCCGGGACAAGGGCGGGCTGCAGATTAAGAGCCGGCCCATCCGCGTCAATATCGACACCTTCGAGGCCCGCAATTCCATCACCCCCACGGCGGTCCGCAGCATCGAGCAGGCCGCTCAGAAGGGCCGGCAGGCGGCCTATACCGCCACCGCCACCATCGCCCAGCAGGGGAAGCTGATGATGGAGACGAAGCTTGGCGAGGAGGTCATCACCAAGTTTGCCAAGGATGCCTACAAGGAGAACATCCGGGACGTGGGCCTGGACTTCCTGCCCTCCGTGCCCCCGGAAATCACCTGGGACGTGGGCGAGATGAACATCCGCTACGAGATGGATAAGCTCAATTTCGACTGGAAGATCGGCGGGGGCAGCTTTGAATTCACCCCCGGCGACATCGAATTCACTGTAACCCAGCGGCCGGAGGTGCTCATCAAGTACGTGGGCGGCCCCATCTACGTGCCGCCCTCCTCCGACCCCAACTACGAGCCCATCGACATCAAGGCGTAGTCCCAGGGGCGGGGAGCGTCCCGGCGGACCAGCCATGTGACGGAGGAAAAGAATTTGCTGCTGCAGACCAAGTATTTCGGCCAGGTGGAGTGCCCGGAGGAGCGGCTGCTCCGCTTTGACAAGGGCCTTTTCGGCTTCGAGGAGGAGAAGGCGTTCTGCCTGCTGCCCTTCCAGGGGAGCGGGGGGAGCCTGCTGTGCTTCCAGAGCGCGGCCACGCCCCAGCTGGCCTTCGTCGCCATGAATCCCTTCTCCCTCCTGCCCGGCTATGCCCCCGTCCTGACGGCGGGGGAGCTGGCGGAGCTGGGGGTGGAGCGCAGCGAGGAGCTGTGCTTCTACGCGCTGTGCGTGGTGCGCAGCCCGGTGGGCGAGAGCACGGTGAACCTGCGCTGCCCCATCGCCGTCAATGACCGCACCGGGAAGGCCATGCAGGCCATCCTGGAAACCGGGGATTACCATATGCGCCATCTCCTGTCGGAGTTTGGCTCCGGGAAGGGGGATGGCCCATGCTGATCCTCCAGCGGAAGGCGGGGGAGTCGGTGCTGATCGGCGAGGAGATCGAGGTTTCGGTCCTCTCCGTGGAGGCCGGCCGGGTGCGCCTGGCCATCCAGGCTCCCAGAAGCGTCGCCATCCTCCGCAGCGAGCTGAAAACGGCGGCGGAGGTGAACCGGGAGGCCGCCGACGAGGAGGCGTCCCCCCTGGCCCTGCTGGACATCCTGGGGGATGGCGGCGGGCAGGCGTGAGGAGCCGGCCTGGAAAAATGGATACTGTCATAGAACGCCCGCGGCCGTCATAGGATGTGCCGTGGGCGTCTCCGTTTCCGGCGGCGGGGCGGCGGGAAGGGACGGGCTTCGGGCAGGAATTTCCAGGGGCGGAAGGATTTGGTGATTTCACAAAAAATCTGTCAAAATCCAGGGGACGGTCGGACAGATTATCGTTGATTTCGACAATTTTAGATTTTATCTTGCACCTTGCGGCAAAATGTAGTATACTATCCCTATCCATTATGCCCTGCTTTCTCCTGCCGCGTTCCGGTCCGTGCCGGTCCGCCGTCCTGCGCCGGGGAGGGCCTATGCATTCCAGCCGGTTCTGCCGGGAAAGCGGGACTTTGATACCAGAAAATGGAGGACTGCGGTATGTCCGATTTCTTTACATCCAATTCCATGATTATGCTGGAGCGCGCGGCGAATTTCAACTGGGTGAAGCAGCAGGCGATCCTGGATAATATCGCCAACGCCGAGACGCCCAACTACAAGGTCAAGTACGTCACCTTTGAGGAGGCCCTGCGCGCCCAGATCCGAAACGCCGTCCGCGGGACGGATACGGAGGCGAAGACGGGTTCCATGCGCGCGGTCCTGACGGCCGCCAGACCGTCGGTCCATGTGGCCGATGACGAGTCCGCCCGTATGGACGAAAACGGCGTCAATGTTTCCGAGCAGTCCATGGAGCTGGTGCGGAACGCCTATCAGGTCCAGCACGTCTACCGGGCCATCAGCAGCGACATGTCCCGGCTCATGCTGGCCATCCGCGGGCAGTAAGGCAAGCGACGGGCTCCGCCATAGGCGGAGCGAGAGATAAAGGAGAACAGCTATGGGATTTCTCAGTACGATGAACATCATCGGGTCCGGCATCACCGCCCAGCACCTGCGTCTGGACGTGATTAGTGAGAACATAACCAACATCAACACCACCCGCACGGGGGAGGGAGGGCCCTATCGCCGGAAGGTTGTGGTATTCCAGGCGCAGGAGGGCGACGAGCGGAACAACTTTCGCATGGCTATGGCGCAGGCGCAGTTCAACCGCCGCGGCATCGTCAGCAACGCCGGGTACGACGCGGTGGGCGGCGTCCGCGTAGTGAATATCGCGGAGGACCAGTCGGATTTCAAGCTGAAGTACGACCCCACGGACCCGGACGCCAACGAAGAGGGCTACGTGGAGCTGCCCAATGTGGACCTGGTGAAGGAGATTACCGACGCCATGGCCGCAAGCCAGGCGTACTCCGCCAATGTGACCGCCTTTAACGTGCTCAAGAGCGTCGTCAGCTCGGGCCTGGAGATCGGTAGATAGAGATAACGAATATGGGTCAGGCTGGTCGGTAAGTTTTTATAGATCAGCTGGCCCAATTCTGCGCGTTTGGGATGGGGCGGAAAAACGTCCCAGAACGGTTCGCCGGTGTGTTCCGGTAAGTTTACAGCATCTGGAGGAAGAGCTATGAATACGAATTTTCAGCGGATCTCCCCTCTGTGGGAGACTTTTCCAACGGTCCAGGCCGGAGAGACGGCCCGGCCCAAGGCGGCGGAGGGCTCCGTTTTTAAGGATGTGCTCCAGGCCGTAGTGGACAACGTCCGGCAGAGCGAGGACGAGGTGGCCAAGAAGGAGTATCTGCTCTCCACCGGCCAGCTGGACAACCCCGTGGAGCTGAGCATCGCGCTGAACAAGGCGCAGGCGTCCATGACGCTGTTCGTCACCCTGCGTGACAAGACGCTGAACGCCTACAGCGAGCTCAGCCGCATCAACCTGTAAGGAAGCGTGCGTCCATTTCATAGAAAGGGCCGGGGGAATTGCCTGTGGATACCTCAAAGCTGAAAGGTCTTTGGGAAAAAGTCAAAGACTTTTTCAAAAACATGAGCAAGAAATTGCGCATCATACTGGCCGCCGCCCTGGCCGTGATTCTCATCGCCATTGTGGTGACCGCCGCCCTGCTGGGCGGAAAGAAGGAATATGTGTCCCTCTATGAGGACATGACGCCTGCGGAGGCCCAGGAGGTCACGACCTACCTGCAGAACAGCGGCTTTACCAATTACCAGGTGGTCAACAACAGCGTCATGGTGCCCGAGGCCCAGTACGCCTCCCTGATCGCCCAGCTGGCCCAGCAGGGCTATCCCAAGGACGGCAGCCTCTACGGCAGCTACTGGGACCATGTGGGCGCCATGTCCACCAACTCCGAGCGGCAGACGGCCTTCCTTATTGCTACGCAGGAAAAGCTGGAGACGGCGATCCGCACCATGCCCAATGTGCTGGACGCCCAGGTGACGATCACGCCGGGCCAGGAGCGCACCTACGTGCTGGAGGACATCTCCACGCAGACGGTGGCCACGGTTTTTGTTAACATGCGCAGCGGCCAGGTCCTTACCGACCAGCAGGCCAACGGCATCCGTACCATGGTGTCCCACGCCTGGACGGGCATGACCATCGACGATGTGTCCATCACCGACAACGTGGGCAATACCTACTCCGACACCAGCGGCAACGCGGATACTCTCATTGAGCTCAAGCGCCGCCTGGAGGAGTCCCAGTCCAACTACATCCGGACCCAGATCAAGCACCTGCTGGACGACGCCTTCGGCCCGGACAACGTCAAAGTAAGCGTGACCGCCACCGTGGACGTCAGCGAGCGGGTGGTGGAGAGCACTACTTACCATCAGCCGGACGGGTCCACTGAGAACGGCGGCCTCATCGGCCACGAGATGGGCTATTTCGCCCTGACCCGGGACGGCTACCAGCTGGTGGGCGGCGTCCCCGGCACCACTTCAAACTCCGACCTGCCCACCTACGTGGAGGACATCGCCCAGGATACCCAGGACGGGGACGGCGTAGTGTCCTCCTGGGAGAACGACCACAAGATCGACGAGACGAAGGAGCAGGTCCGCGTGGCCCCCTCCGTTGTGGATCTGTCTGTCGCCGTCACCATCAACGCCAATGCAGACAGCGCCGCCAATGTGGATGTGGCCCAGCTGCAGCACCATATCGCCGTGGGCGCAAATATTGGCGGGGACGATCCGGACTCGAAGGTCAGCGTCATGCTGATTCCCTTCCCGGAGGAGCCCGAGCCCGAGGTCCGGACCGGCCTGATCCCGCAGGAGTACGTGCCTTACGTGCTGATCGGCCTGGCCGCGCTGCTGCTGATCGTTATCCTGGTGGTCGTGATCATCAGCATCCGCAGAAAGAAGAAGAAGCAGCAGGAGGAAGAGGACCAGCGGATCATTCAGGAGCAGCTCAACGAGCTGGGCGCCTCCGGCGCACTCAGCGAGCTTGGCGTGATGCCGCCGCTGGGCGCGGAGGGCGAGGTCCCGCCGCCGACCGCAGGCGCGGATATTATGGATATCAATACCGAGAAGAGCATGGAGCTGCGTAAGGCGGTTCGCCAGTTCGTGCAGAACAATCCCGAGGTGGCGGCGGTCATGCTCAAGAGCTGGATAAGAGGAGGGGATGACGACAATGGCTGAAGTTGAAGTCACAAGGCCCGAACTGACGGGACCCCAGAAGGCCGCCGCTGTCGTTGTCTCCCTGGGAGCGGAAAAGGCGTCTTTGATCTACCAGTACGTGGAGCCCTCCGATCTGGAGACGCTGACGCTGGAGGTGGCTCGCCTGGGCATGCTGGATGCCCGGCAGACCGAGGACGTGCTCAGCGAGTTCTACCAGAACTGCATGACCCAGAAGGCGGTCACCGAGGGCGGCCTGGAGTACGCCCGGACGGTACTGGAGAAGGCCTTCGGCGTAGCCACGGCCACCAGCCTGCTGGAGAAGGTGACCAAGAGCCTGAAGAACCGGGAATTCGCCTTCCTGGACAAGGCGGACGTGAAGAGCCTCTACTCCGCCCTCCAGAACGAGCGGCCCCAGACCATGGCCCTGGTCCTCAGCTACGTGGACCCCAGCAAGGCCGCCGGGGTGATCGAGCAGCTGCCGCCGGAGCGGCAGGTGCGGGTGGTGGAATCCATCGCCACCATGGAGAGCGCCTCCCCCGCCGCCATCAAGATCATCGAGGCGGAAATGGAGAAGAAGTTCTCCAGCATGCTGACCACCTCCAACGTCAAGGTGGGCGGCATCGACTACGTGGCCGGCATCATGAACAACCTGGACCGCTCCAGCGAGAAGGCGATCTTCGACCGTCTGGGCGTGGACAACGCCGACTTGGCCGACGAGATCCGCAAGCGGATGTTCGTCTTCGAGGACATCGTCACCATGGACGACCGCTCCGTCCAGCGCTTCGTCCGCGACTGCGACCCGAGAGATCTGGTGCTGGCGCTCAAGAGCGCCAACGGCGATGTAAGCAACAAGCTGTTTATGAACATGTCCGCCCGTATGGCGGAGAGCATCCGGGACGATCTGGAGATTACGACCAACGTGCGTATGAAGGACGTGGAGGACGCCCAGCAGAGAATCGTGGGCATTATCCGCGACCTGGAGGAGAAGAACGAGATCGTAATCCTAAAGGGCGGAAAGGACGATATCATTGCGTAACATTCTCAAGGGGCTTCTGAACCCCGAGGAATACAGGTTTCCCGACGCTTCCGAGCTGATGCCGGAGCTGGAGCTCCCGGCGGAGGAGGAAGCGGGGGAGGCCGGCGGGGAGGAGGCGGATTCCCCGCCCTTCGAGGAGGAGGAGCCGGGTCCGGCTGCGGACGGCCCTCCGGACCCCGAGGGGGAGGAAAAGGCCGCCCACGCCCCCGATTCCGGCGGCCCCGTGCAGTACGCCCAGCTCCAGGCGGAGCTGATCCTCAAGCAGGCCCGGGAGGAAGCGGAGCAGCTGCTGGCCTCCGCCCGCGCCGCCGCCAAGGCGGAGCAGGAGGAGATCCGCATGGGGGCCCGGGACGAGGGCTACCGCGAGGGCTACGCCCAGGGTACCGCCAAGGCCATGGACGACGCCCAGCGGGACCGGGAGGCCGTGGCCGCCAGGCTGGAAAAGGAGGTCCAGGCGTTCCTGGAGAAGGCGGACATGGCACGGGAGGAAGTCATCCGGCAGTCCCAGGACGAGCTGCTGGATCTGTGCATCGCCGTGGCGGAAAAGGTAGTGCGGGTGAGCTTGAAGAGCAGCAGCGAGGTGATCGTGCGGATGATCCAGACGGCCACCGAGCGGCTCAAGCGGCAGGAGTGGGTGCATATCTATATCTCCGGCTGCGACACCCGGAGCGTGGCCCAGATCTCCCCGGCGCTGACCACGGCCCTGGGGGCCCTGAGCCAGCACGTGAAGATCATCCCCATGGGGGACGACGAGGGCGGCACCTGCATCGTGGAGACGCCGGAGGAGATCATCGACGCCAGCGTATCTACCCAGATGACCAATATCCGGGATATTTTGCGAGATCAGATGTGATCGGAGGAAGGATGGACTTATGTTCCGCGAGCTGATCCCCCAGGTCCGGTCGGCGGAAACTATGAGCCGCACCGGGAAAATTGAAAACATCGTGGGCATGTCTATCGAGGCCTCCGGCGGCAGGGCCGCCATCGGGGACATCTGCCGGATCTACTCCAACGAGTCCGGCGGACAGATTCCCGCGGAGGTGGTGGGGTTCAAAAACGACCATATTCTACTCATGCCTTATGCTAATATGAGTGGGATCAGCGCGGGCAACTTTGTCCGCAATACCGGCAAGCGGCTGACGCTGCCGGTAGGCCCCTTTCTCCGGGGGCGGGTCATCAACGCCCTGGGCCAGCCCATCGACGGGCTGGAGCCCTTCGGCAGGGGAGATACGTTTTCCATTGACTCCGCCTACATAAATCCTATGACCAGGCCCCCCATCCGGGAGCGGATGGAGTTCGGCGTGAAGGCCATCGACAGCTTGATCACCATCGGCAAGGGGCAGAGAATCGGCATCTTCGCCGGCTCCGGCGTGGGCAAGTCCACCCTGCTGGGGATGATCGCCAAGAACGTGAAGGCGGACATCAACGTCATCGCCCTGGTGGGCGAGCGCGGCCGCGAGGTCCTGGAGTTCATGCAGAAGGACCTGGGGGAGGAGGGCATGCGCCGCTCCATCCTGGTGGTGGCGACCTCCGACCAACCGGCTATGCTGCGGATGAAGTGTCCCAGCGTAGCCACCAGCATTGCCGAGTACTTCCGGGATCAGGGGTACGACGTACTGCTGATGATGGACTCCCTGACCCGTTTCGCTATGGCCCAGCGGGAAATCGGGCTGGCCATCGGCGAGCCGCCGGTAGCCAGAGGGTATACCCCCTCCATGTACGCCGAGATGCCCAAGCTTCTTGAGCGAAGCGGAAATTTTGAAAAAGGGTCCATCACCGGGGTCTATACGGTCCTGGTGGAGGGCGACGATACCAACGAGCCCATTGCGGACACGGTCCGCGGCATTCTGGACGGACACATCGTGCTGTCGAGACAGCTGGCGAACTCCAACCATTTCCCCGCCATCGACGTGGGGGCCAGTATCTCCCGTCTGATGGTGGAGATCGTCTCCCCGGAGCACAGGCAGCTGGCCAGCAAGCTCCGGGACATCATGGGTGTGTACCAGAAGAACGCCGACCTGGTGTCCATCGGCGCTTACAAATCGGGCACCAATCCCAAGCTGGACCACGCCCTGGGAAAGATGGACGCCATCAACCAGTTTTTGACCCAGGGCATCAATGAGAGCTTTTCTTATGATGAAAGCCTGGAGCAGCTGCGGCGTATTATGCGGTGATAGAAGCAGCCGGCAAGATGCGGGAGAGCACATATGAAGAAATTCCGATTTTCCCTGGAAACCGTGATGGAGTATAAGCAGCAGGTCCTGGACTCCCTCCAGGCGGAGCACGGAGCCATTCTGGCCAAGGTGCGGCGGCAGGAGGAGCTGATCGAGGAGCTGGAGGCGGCCTACCGCCACCTGGCCCAGGAGTTCAACCGGCGGAAGCTGGAGGGCATCAGCATCCTGGACGCCATGAAGTACGAGCAGTACCTGCGCTCCTCGGAGCGGCAGCTGGAGGAGACGTACCAGCATCTGGCGAAGCTCCAGAAGCAGGAGGAAGCCAAGCGGGACGAGGTGGTGGAGGCCAAGAAGGAGACGTCCTCCATTGAGAAGCTGCGGGAGAAGAAGCTGGAGGGCTATAACAAGGCCGTCCAGAAGAGCGAGGAGGCCATGATCGACGAGTTCGTCATGACCCGGCGGGCCATGGAGGCCCAGAGCGCGTAAACTGGCGAGCGCCGTCCTGCGGGACGTTACTCAAATAGACAGCGGCACATAGAATGGAGCAAAAGGAAAGGTGGTGAGGCCAGACTCATGCGCAGATCCCATTCCAGAAGGAAGGGAGGTGAGCGGGCAAGGCGGCGCAGGCCGTTTCAAACGACTTACCCACGCGGATGCGCGGAGCAATGACGAAGGAGAAAGACAATGGATTTCAATACCTTTGCAAACAGCGGCATCTATGCCAACATGCAAGTTGCCATCAAAGTCTCCAAGAACGGGGAAATGAAGGTCCAGAACCGCGGCGAGTTCCTGGAGGAGGCCTGGCAGGCGGCGGCGGACAAACGGGCGGAGGATAAGCTTTACGCGGGCAGCGAAACCCGGACGGTCCTCTCGGACGCGGAAATCGCCGTGCTGCGCAACAAGTATGATCCCCGAAACATGTCCGGCGAGAAGTACGACGCGTTCCTGGACGATCTGGCGGATATGGGCGTCATTTCCCAGGAGGAAAAGCGGCGCATGGGCTACAAGGGCCTCGTTATCGTGTCCTATCCCGATGAGAACGGCGAGACGGTGATTGCCGATCCGGCGGTCAACTGGATGACGGCCGTCCCCGCGGGAAGCGAGAGTCCGGCCTTTCATCCCTGGGAAGCGGATGGCGACATCCTCAAGTGGGCCTCCGGCAGGCTTTCCCTGTGGAAGCCCGTTGGCGGCGCCGAGGCGCAGCAGAAGGCCCAGCGGAGGGAGCTGGAGATATTCCAGACGCTTTCCGGCATCCTTTCCCGCATGGCGGAGACGCAGGCGGACGCCGGAGAGACGGACGGCGCGGCGGACAAGGACGAGGAGCCCAGCATTATCGACCAGATCCGGGACCCCGACAGCGCCTTCTACCAGAACATGTACCATCGGATGCGCCTCCAGCTGGAGCTGTCCGAGGAGGAGAAGAAGGAGCAGGCCATCATCGACACCCTGGGCGCCATCTTGGACGGGATGCGTTCCACCGACGGCGCGGTCAAGCGGAAGAATATGGCCTCCTCTGTGGCGGGCCTTTCCAAGCAGATCAGCGAGCTGGACGAGGAGGACCCCCGGAAGATGGAGCTGGACCTGCTGCGGCAGCGGCTCAATCAGCTGGGCATCTTCGTGGACCTGGACCTGGGCGTCAAGGACGGCAAAGACGGCGGCTGGCAGACCCTGACGGAACGCCTCATCAGCGAGGAAAACCAAGAGTTGGACCCCAGCATTTTTGATCTTATCTAATCAAGAACCGAGGTGACAGCAAACAGTGAATACCGTAGAGAACGCATTGCTTCAGCAGATGCAGAAGCTGGCGTCGAGCTTCTCCGCCGTCCCCGGCGCGGGAAACAAGAGCCAGAACAACCAGTCCTCCGTCAGCTTCCAGGAAATGCTGCAGCAGTCCGGCAATAAAACTTCCTCTTCCGAGTCCGCCGGCAAGGAGCCGCAGGACAAGCCCCTCAAGGAGGCGGAGGAAGCTCTGGAGGAGGCCAAGAGCCCCGAGCTGCCCGTCAAGCAGAAGGACGAGGAGGAGCTGAAGGCCGAGAACCTCACCGGCAACCCCAACGCGGTAGGCATCATGGATCTGTTCCGGCCCGAGATTGTGGAGAACGTGGAGCAGGCCGGTACGGTGGTCAACCCCATCCCCCAGGAGACGGTGGAGGGCGCGGCCATGGACTTGGGCGATCAGGCTCCCGCTATGGATACCGGCGTGGACGCGGGCATCGGCGCGGAGGTTTCCATGGAGCAGCAGCCCAAGGACTTCCAGCAGGCCATGGAGGAGGCGCCCCAGCAGCCCATGGCGGAGGGAACCGCCCAGACCCAGCAGCAGGAAGCCCCCCAGCAGCAGTCCGTCCAGGAGGCCGAGCAGCCCCAGGAGGCCCCCGAGGTCCAGGTGGAGCGCGCCGAGGATTCCGAGGAGCCCACCGGCGAGGCGGGCGTGGCCGAGCAGCCCGTGTTCCATGAGGCGGAGGCCGTGCCTGTGAAGGTGGGCGAGCGGTACGAGACAGTGGACACCCAGGCCCCCGAGATGGACGACCAGATGGCCGACATCATCCGCACCGCCATCCAGACGGGACAGGACCGCGTCGAGATCCGGCTCAACCCCCAGAACCTGGGCAGCCTGGTCATCCAGATGACCAAGGACGCCGCCGGCGTATTGCAGGTCGTGCTCCACGCGGCAAGCCCCAAGACCGAGGGCCTGCTCAACCAGCATCTGAACAACCTCCACAGCGCCCTCCAGGCTTACGGCCACGAGGAGGTCCGCATTGAGGTGCAGCGGGGCGAGGAGAGCCAGCAGCAGGACTTCCGGCAGGCGGACCCCGACGGACGGGGCCAGCACCAGCACCGCCAGCAGCAGGAACGCCAGGAGGAACGCCAGGGCGGCGAGGAGTTCATGCAGAAGCTGCGCCTGGGCCTGTTCGGCCTGGAAGAGTAACACATAGAGGAGTGAAGCAATGAGCAGCAACAACGATATGTTCAGCGGGATCGACCTGTTTACCGGCTATGGACAGGAGGTCGCCCAGTCCCGGAGGGCCAACCAGAGCCAGTTTCGGGCCCAGACGGTGGAACGGGATTCTGACGAGGCCAACAACACGCTATCCTTTCAGGATATGCTGCTGTTGATGGTGACTCAGCTGCAGAACCAGACCATCGACAACCAGGCGGACCCCAACGACATGATGAACCAGATCATCCAGATGACGGTCATGCAGGCCATCACCGAGATGAAGGGCCAGGTGGACGACCTGACCGAGGCCAACATCCTTAACTACGCCGCCTCCCTGGTGGGCCAGACCGTGACCCTGCCTATATACGATGAGAAGGGCAACCTGGTGGGCGAGAAGGAAGGCGTGGTGACCGGAACGGGCCTGTACAACGGCCAGCGGGTTATCTTCGTGGGGAATGAAACCTACCTGCTCAACCAGATCATGGCCGTGGGCAAGCTGCCTGAGAAGCCGGAGGTCGAGGACCCCGACAAGCCCGGTGAGGGTGAAGACGTCGACAAGCCTGGTGAAGGCGAAGGTGTCGACAAGCCCGGTGAGGGCGAAGGCGTCGATAAGCCCAGCGAGGGCGAGGGAGTCGATAAGCCCGTGGAGGGCGGAGACGAGACGCCGGGTACGGACGAGAACGGAAGCGGAACGGATGCCGCTGAGGAGACGGTCGAGAAGGCGCTGGGATAACATCCCATCCCTGCATCGCGCCGGAAAGAGGATGAGAGTATGGCAGAGTATCGGATAACACCCATAGACCGGCTCAACCAGGTGGAGCAGGTACAGCCGGTTCGCCGCAGGGACGCGGGAAGCCAGTTCGGCTCTATGCTCCAACGGGAAATCGCCAGCGCCTCCCAGGAACGGGAGAGCTTTTCCGTGGCTTTTTCCAAGCACGCCCGGGCCAGAGCGGAGGAGCGGGGGATCGAGGTCACCGACACGCTGATGGATCAGCTTGCCGACAGCGTGGAGCGGGCCAGCGCCAAGGGCGCGACCAACATCCTGGCCTTCGACGCCACGAGGGCGTTCATCATCAACATCCCTCACGGGCGTGTCATTACTACCATGTCTCAAGAGGAGATGCAGGAGAACATTTTCACCAATATTGACGGCGCCGTCCTTCTCAAGTAAGAAAGAGCAGGACCTTTCGAGGATGCTTTGCCCTCCCGCCCGACTGGCGGGGGAGCGGCGGCGCTTAAAGGTAAAAAAGGAGAATTTGATCGCATGACTGGAGCAATGTATGCCGCCATCGGCGGCCTCAAGACCCACATGACCAACCTCAACGTCATCGGCAATAACATTGCCAACGTGAATACCACCGCCTACAAGGCCCAGCGGATGATCTTCCAGGAGTCCCTGTACACCACCCGGCGGGCCGGCAGCGACGGCACCGCTACCCGAGGCGGCAACACCCCCTCCCAGATCGGCTACGGCTCCCAGGTGGGCTCCATCGATCTGAACATGGCCCCCGGCACCTTTAACCCCACCGGCTTCGGCCTGGACTGCATGATCGACGGCGACGGCTTCTTCATGGTGGGCGATAAGGACATGGTGTTTGACACCGGCGATGACTACAGCAAGGCCATGCTGACCCGGGCCGGAGACTTTGATATCGACCCCAAGGGCTATGTAGTGGACGGCCAGGGCAACGTGGTTTACGGCTTCAAGATGGTGTATAATCCCGACTACGTGAAGGGCGCTACGGAGCAGCAAATTCTGGAGGCGAAGCAGAACGGAAAGAACATCCAGGATGAGCTGATTCTCAGCACTCAGCTGGTGCCCCTGCGGATCCCCCTGGCGGCTGCGGAGCCCACCCTTGCCAATGGCGGCCTCAATGCTGACGGCACCAAGAACTGGGATGCCGGCGAGGCAGTCTACGACATCCTCAGCGGATACCCCGCAGAGGGCGCTAACGGAACTCAGAGCACGGAGCGGAAGAACCTGTCCCTTGCCAACCCGGACTATTACGATGAGGATGGTAAGCTGGATCTGGATCTGCTGCCGGAGGGCGCAGGCGGAGCGGTGGGCGCTGACGGCGATGCGCCGGAGACGATGACCGGCTACACCGGCCCCATCCCCAACCTCAACGACAAGGAGGCCGGCCTGGAGGGCATCAGCATCAACGAGAACGGCGCCATCATCGGCACCTCCAAGGCCAACGGCAAGACTATCGTAGTGGGCTATATCGCCATTGCCGGCGTAACCAGCCCCAACGGCGTGACCCACACCGGCGGTCCCTACTACAAGGCCCAGGAGGGTGCGGGCGAGACGACCGTCGGTATTGCCGGCGGCCTGCTCCCCAGCGGCACCTACCTGAACAACGCCGTTTCTACGGCTGACGACGCCGGGGACGGCTACACCCCGGAGCTGCGCAACCTTCTGGACCAGCTCAAGAGCGTCAAGGTCCAGGGCAGCGGCCTGGAGGCGTCCACCGCAGACGTGGCCACGGAATTTGCCAACATGATCGTCACCCAGCGCGGCTATCAGGCCAACACCCGTATCGTCACCGTCACCGACTCCATGCTGGAGGAGCTGGTGAACATGAAGCGGTAAGCTGACAGCTTCGTAAACAGCGAATGACCGATACCCCCGGCCGCTTCGCGGCGGCCGGGGGCGAAGAAAGGAGAACGCGATGATCGTATTGACCAAGCGGAACAACGAGCGGTTCCTCGTCAACCACAACCAGATCGAGAGCATCGAAATGATCCCGGAGTCCAAGATCGTCATGATGAACCGGGACTACTTCATCGTCAAGGAATCCCCCGAGGACATTATCAAGAAGATTCAGGAGTACAACGCCAAGGTGCAGGATGTTCACCGGGTTATCACGGTGACGGACCGGCGCTGACGCGCCCGCGGGGGCGCGTTTGAGGAGCGTCGAGGACGCTGGACGGGCCTCAAATGCGCCCTGCGATGGAATTATCTCTCCCCACCGGGGAGTTAGAATGGGTGAGAAAAGATATGAATATTACCTATGTAATCGGTGTAGTGGGCGCCGTCGTGGTCATGCTCATCGGTATGATGTTCGGCGGCGAGGGCCAGCTGCTGACCCCTGGTCAGTTGAAGAACTTCTTCGACCCGGCCAGTATCTTCATTACCATCGGCTGTACCATCATGATCGTCATCGCCTCCTTCCCCGTCTCCGCGCTGAAGGACATTCCCAAGCACTTCAAGGTGCTCATGAATATCAAGGGCAATGATCCCCTGGCGATCATCGACGAGCTGGTGGACCTGGCCCAGGTGGCGCGGAAGAACGGCCTGCTGGCCCTGGAGGAAAAGGGCAACCAGCAGGAGAACCCCTTCTTCAAGCAGTGCATCATGCTCATCGTGGACAATAACGACGCCGACCAGGCCCGGGAGATCATGATGAACGACATCGAGCAGTCCTCCGCCCGTCACGAGGCCGGCGCGGGCATGTACGACAAGGGCAGCTCCGTGGCCCCCGCCTTCGGCATGGTGGGTACCCTGGTAGGTCTGATCAACATGCTGAAGGCCATGGACGTGGCCAGCGGCGGCGGCAACCTGGGACCCGCTATGGCGACCGCCCTGGTGACCACCCTGTACGGCTGCGTGCTGGCCCACATGGTATTCGGCCCCATCGCCAACCAGCTGCGCCTGCGGGACGAGGAGGAGACGCTTTGCAAGCTGATTATCGTGGAGGGCATCATGTCTATTCAGGCCGGTTCCAACCCCAAGGCTCTGCGGGAGAAGCTCCTGACCTTCGTGGCCCAGCGCCAGCGCGACGGCTCCGGCGGCGGCAAGAAGGGCAAGGGCGGCGACGCCGCCGAGTAAGGGGCGAGGCCTTGCATAATGAGGTGAGCAAAATATGGCTTCCATAAAAAAGAAAAAGAGCGGCGGTGAAGGCGGCGCCAACTGGATGGACACCTATGGCGACATGGTGACGCTGCTGCTGTGCTTCTTCGTGCTGCTGTACTCCATGTCCACCATCAGCGAGGAGAAGTGGATGCTGATCGTCCAGAGCTTCAATAAGGACGCGGAGGTCAGCACCGACGACCGGCCCCTGGGTCCCGACGGCGAGAGCGACCAGGAGCGGGGCGACGACATGCCCATGACCCAGGACGAGGTCAACGAGAAGGTGGATATGATTCTGAAGTATCTGCAGGATTATTCCGCAGGACAGAGCGATTCCGACTCCATGACCTACAGCGTGGGAGACGGGTATGTGTTTATCTCCTTCAATAACGACGTATTCTTTGCCGGCGACAGCTGGCGGCTGCTCCCCGCAGGGCAGGAGGCGCTGCTGGGGCTGTGTCCCACGCTGGATGAGGCGAGGCTCATTATCGATGAGATCATGGTCACAGGCCACACCGCCACGGCCCAGGTGGAGTACAACGCCAGTAAGGACCGGCGGCTGGCGGGCGACCGCGCCGCGGAGGTGGCGGCCTTCATCCAGGAGAACTCTACCATCAATCCCGCCCGCATCACCGACCAGGGCAAGGGCCAGTGGCTTCCGGTTGCCGGCAATGTGGAGGAAGATGACCGGCGGAAGAACCGGCGGGTGGAGATCGTCATCTCCTTTGCGGAGGAGAGCCTGGACAGTCCCTTCGCCGGAAGCATTGAGGAGTACTATACCACTACGAAGCAAGAGAACCCCAATATGAATACAGCTGAACCAGCGGCGGAGTAACCGCGCTCCCCGCGCCATATCCGTCAGAGCAAAAGCGCCCCGCCGCCTCTGCTTCGTCTGCGGCGCGTATGGGACGTTCCTTCGGAATCCAAAGTTCGGAATGAGGAGACAATATGGCAGAAGTCTTATCACAAAGTCAGATTGACGCCCTGCTGGCGGCGGCCCAGAGCGGACAGATGGATCTTGACGCTCCGGCAGAAGAAGCTGTTGAAAAAAAGTATAGGAAATACGACTTTTACAGCCCCCGGAAGTTTACCAAGGACCGCATCAGGATGCTCAACAGCATCTTTGAAAACTATACTCGGGTCATCAACTCCCGGCTCAACGCCATGCTTCACTCCACCTGTGAGATCGAGGTGGACTCGGTGGAGGAGCAGCGCTACCACGAGTTCTCCAACGCCCTGCGGGAGAGCGACGTGCTGGCCCTGGTAAAGACGGACCACGAGGAGTACCAGGAGGAGACGCCCATCCTGGTCCACCTGGACACCACCGTCCTGCTGACAATCATGGACAGGATGATGGGCGGCGAGGGGGACCCGGACGACGCCATCGACTCGGAGTACAACCTCACGGATCTGGAGCTGAAGATGTACTCGGATGTAATCGAGGATCTGGTGTCGGTGCTGGGGCGCAGCTGGGAAAACTACATGAGCATCAACTTTGAGTATGTGCGCACGGAGGTGAACCCCACCCTGGTGCAGCTCATTGGATTTGATGAGACGGTGGTGATCGTGGGTCTGCACATACAGTTTCCCAACAATGTTGGGGGGCGGCTGAGCATCTGCCTGCCGGGCGTCATGCTGACAAACATCTTTGCGGAGATCAACAAAAACACAGGCCGGCGCAGCACCGGCGAGGACAAATCCGAGGAGATCTTCGGCTCCCTGCAGGACTCTGATCTGGAGATCGTGGCGGAGCTGGCCAGAACGAAGCTGCTGCTCAGCGACATCTACCACCTGAACGTGGGAGACGTGGTGGATATGAAGCAGTCCAAGGATTCGCCGATCTTCCTGAACATCGGCGGCCGGCGGTGGTTTGACGGACGCATGGGGGTCCACAACAAGCAAAAGGCCGTGAAAATCGGTGAGACATACATTAAGGTATAAAGGAGCGGCACCTGATGGGAGAGACAATTTTTAGTCCGATGGTAACAGACGCCATCGGAGAAATCATGAATATCAGCCTGGGCTCCTCCGCCACAGCGGTCTCCAACATGCTGGACCACCGTGTAGACATCACAACGCCATCCGTACAGGTGGTGAACGCGGAGGATTTCGTTCTGGGGGAGATCGAGCCCGCCGTAGGCGTGGAGATCAAGTACGTCTGCGGCCTGGAGGGCAGCAACATCATGATGCTCAAGCGCAGCGATGTGAAGGCCATCGTGGACATCCTGCTGGGCACGGAGACGGCGGACGAGGACTTCCAGCTGGACGAGCTGAGCGTGAGCGTGGTCTGCGAGGTCATGAACCAGATGATGGGCGCGGCCTCCACGGCCCTCTCGGATCTGCTGGGGCGGATGGTGAACATCTCCACCCCCGAGTCCTTTGAGCTGGACGATCTGGACAAGGTTCGCCGGGAGCACTTCCCGGTGGAGACCGGGCCGGTGGTGGTGGTCCGGTTCAAGCTGAGCATCGAGGGCGTGGTAGAGAGCGAGTTCATGAACGTGATGAGCGTGGAGCTGGTTCGTGAGCTGGTGTCCGGCTTTGGCCTGGATATTGATGAGCTCAACGCTACCGCAGCTCCCGCACCGGAGCCC
>OFGP01001016.1_pt1 | contig 23029 bp, 19 predicted proteins | sample 1521781 | NCBI WGS metagenome assembly OFGP01 (sample SAMEA3504113, study PRJEB24116) | mouse gut metagenome | biome: mouse gut; feature: mouse-associated habitat; material: faeces | place: Denmark | collected 2011
GCCGTTGCAAAATCTATAGCCCCCGGGCCGATTCAAGAAGAATGCCCCGCTCGCCGCCCGCAGGGCGGCGAAGATCACTACAGCCGGTTGACGACAGGAATGACCATGGGACTCCTCCTGGTGTGCTTGAAGAGATACCCGCTGACGGCGGACTTCACCGCCCCCTTCAGCTCTGCGGCGTCCCGTCCGCCCTTGCCAAGGGCGGACATCGCCGCAGAGGACGCCACCTCTGTGAGCTCCCGCATCAGGTCCTCGGATTCCTTCACATAGATGAACCCCCGGGTGATGATCTCCGGCTCCCGCATCAGCTGTCCGTGCTGGAGATTCAGAATCACCACCACCATGCCGTCCTCGGCCAGAATCTTCCGGTCGCGGAGCACCACCGCGCCTACGTCGCCGACGCCGCTGCCGTCCACCAGCACGGAGCCGGAGGGCGCGGGCGCGTCCGCCAGCTTGATGGTCTTGGTAGTCAGCTCGATGACGCTGCCGATGTCCGCCAGAATGATGTTCTTCCGGTTCATCCCCATCTCCATGGCCAGGTTCATGTGCCGGCGGAGCATCTTCTGCTCGCCGTGGAGGGGAATGAAGAACTTGGGCCGCACCAGGGCGTGGATGATCTTCAGCTCCTCCTGGCAGGCGTGTCCGGAGACGTGGAGGGGGTCGGAGCGGTCGTAGATCACGTCTACGCCCTTCCTGAACAGCTCGTTGATCACCCGGCCGATGGTCTTCTCGTTGCCGGGGATAGCGCTGGCGGAAATGATCACGCGGTCCCCGGGGCCTACGTCGATCTGCCGGTGCTGGGAAAAGGCCATGCGGTACAACGCGCTCATTTCCTCCCCCTGGCTGCCGGTGGTCACGATGACCTGCTGCTCCAGGGGCAGGGACTTGATCTTGTTGACGTCCACCACCGTGTTCTTGGGCAGGTGCATGTAGCCCAGCTCCGTGGCTACCTTCATGATGTTCTCCATGCTGCGGCCGGAGACGGCCACCTTCCGCCCGCAGGCGGCGGCCGCGTCGATGACCTGCTGGATGCGGTGGACGTTAGAGGCGAAGGTGGTGACGATGATCCGCTGCTTGCAGCCGTTGAAGAGCCGGTCGAAGGTCTTGCCCACGATGGACTCGCTCATGGTGTACCCGGGCCGCTCCACGTTGGTGGAGTCCGCCAGCAGGGCCAGGACCCCCTCCTTCCCCAGCTCGCCGAAACGGCCCAGGTCGATCACGTCCCCGTCGATGGGGGTGGAGTCGATCTTGAAGTCGCCGGTGTGGATGAGCACGCCCATGCTGGTGTGGATGGCGAAGGCCACGGAGTCGGCGATGGAGTGGTTGACGTGGATGAACTCCACGTAGAACTTGCCCACCTTGATCATTTCGCCGGCCTCCACGGTGACCAGCTTGGTCTGCTTGAGGAGGCCGTGCTCCTCAAGCTTCAGCTTGATGAGCCCCGCCGTCAGCCGGGTGCAGTATACCGGCATGTTTACCTGCCGGAGGATATAGGGGATGGCCCCGATATGGTCCTCGTGGCCGTGGGTGATGAAAAGGCCGCGGATGCGGTTCCTGTTTTTTACCAGATACGTCACGTCGGGAATCACCAGGTCGATGCCGTACATGTCCCCGTCAGGGAAGCCCATGCCGCAGTCCACCACGATGATCTCGCCGCCGTGCTCATAGACGGTCATGTTCTTGCCGATCTCGTTCAGACCGCCAAGGGGAATGATTTTCATTTTTTCTGCCAAAATTTTCTACTCCTTTTTGTTCAATTACCGTAATTTCAGGAAAGAAAAGCGCAACACAAACAGACGGGAAGGGAACCCCGTTTTCTGACCGCACCTCGCATCGTGGGTCCCAGGGGAACCGCCGCCCGTTATGTACTGGATGGCTTTTCCGGGGAGGGCCGACGGGCCGCTCCCGCTGTACCGTGCCGCCGGCGGCGCACGGTACCATATTTTTTATCACAGGCCCGCCCGCAGCGGCCTGGGAAAAACGTCGTAACGGCGGACGCGGCATGCCGCGCCATGCGCCCAAGTCATTATAGTATACCACAGATTTTTTCAAAAGTATACATAAATTTTCCTTAGAGCCTGTTCAGCATCTCAACGTGCTTGGATTAGCGAGCGGATTTTTTGCCCTACAAGGCAAAAATCCGCAGGCATCCTGACGGATGGCAAGGATTTTTAACGAAGTCAGGGCGGAAAATACGCCGCCAAGACAGGCGCGGGGAGATGCTGAACAGGCTCTTAGGGCGGCTTCATGGGTGGTTTGCCGGGAGAAACGGGGTGGTTTTTTGCATTCTTTGGGGAAAATGACCGGGGAAATCGGAGGGGAATGCGGGAAAAATCCTTGTAAAAACCATACGGAAGCGGTATAATACATCCCATCTGGATTTTTGCACCAATTTTATGAAATGAAGGTGAAGCAATATGGAAAAAATGAAGATCGCGGCGGTCTACGCCGACGGCGCGCAGCTGGACGGCCGGACCATCACCGTCTGCGGCTGGGCCCGTACCATCCGTGACATGAAAACCTTCGGATTTGTGGAGCTCAACGACGGCTCCTGCTTCCGGAACCTGCAGGTGGTCATGGACGTCAATACCCTGGACAATTATAAGGAGATCGCCGCCCAGAATGTGGGCGCGGCCCTCATCGTCACCGGGAAGCTGGTCCTCACCCCCGAGGCCAAGCAGCCCCTGGAGGTCAAGGCGGAGAAGATCGAGGTGGAGGGCGTCTCCTCCCCGGAGTATCCCCTGCAGAAGAAACGGCACAGCGTGGAGTACCTGCGCACCATCGCCCACCTGCGGCCCAGGACCAACCTGTTCTCCGCCGCCTTCCGGGTGCGCAGCGTGGCGGCCCACGCCATCCACTGCTTTTTCCAGGACCAGGGCTTCGTCTACGTCCACACCCCCATCATCACCGCCAGCGACTGCGAGGGCGCGGGGGAGATGTTCCAGGTGACCACCCTGGACATGGCCAACCCGCCCAGGACCCCCGACGGGGAGATCGACTACAGCCAGGACTTCTTCGGCAAGCGGGCCAACCTGACGGTGTCCGGCCAGCTCAACGGCGAGAACTTCGCCATGGCCTTCGGCGATATCTACACCTTCGGTCCCACCTTCCGGGCGGAGAACTCCAACACCCAGCGCCACGCCGCCGAATTCTGGATGATCGAGCCGGAAATGGCCTTCTGCGACCTCCAGGGCGACATGGATGTGGCGGAGGCCATGATCAAGCACATCATCCGCACAGTGATGGAGAAGTGTCCCCAGGAAATGGCCTTCTTCAACAGCTTCGTGGACAAGGGGCTTATCGAGCGGCTGGAGCACGTGGCCTCCTCCGACTTCGGCCGGGTGAGCTACACCGAGGCGGTGGAAATTCTCAAGAAGAATAACGACAAATTCGACTACAAGGTGGACTGGGGCTGCGACCTCCAGACCGAGCACGAGCGCTACCTCACCGAGCAGGTCTTCAAGCGCCCCGTGTTCGTCACCGACTACCCCAAGGAGATCAAGGCGTTTTACATGCGCCTCAACGACGACGGAAAGACTGTGGCGGCTGCGGACTGCCTGGTGCCCGGCATCGGGGAGATCATCGGCGGCAGCCAGCGCGAGGAGCGCATCGACGTGCTGGAGGCCCGGCTCAGGGAGCTGGGCATGAAGCCTGAGGACTACTGGTGGTACTGCGCCCTGCGCCGCTACGGCTCCTGCCGCCACGCGGGCTTCGGCCTGGGCTTCGAGCGGATGGTGATGTACCTCACGGGCATCAGCAACATCCGGGACGTGCTGCCCCACCCCCGTACGGTGGGCTCGGCGGACTTCTAAGCTATGGCGAGTGCGTATTATAAGCCGTGCCCGGAGCTGGACCGGTGCAACGAGCTCATTGAGAAGTACTGGAAAACCCAGCAGTATGAGAAATGCTTTTCCGGCCATCTGGCCCTGGCGGAGCAGGGATACCCGCTGGCGGAATGCCAGGTGGGCTATTTCTACCTGGAGGGCCAGGGGGTGGAGAAGGACCTGGAAAAGGCCCTGTACTGGACGGAGCAGGCGGCCATCCACGGCGACTGGGACGGACAGTTCAACCTGGGGTGGTTCTACGAAGAGGGAACCGCCGTTCCGGCGGATATGGAAAAGGCGCGGCACTGGTATAAGCAGGCCGCCCTGCAGGGACACGAGCTGGCGCTGAAAAAGTGCGTGGAGCTGGGGATTCCCCTGTATTCATAACGGGTTCCGGAACCAAACAGACGAAAAAGCGTCCCCCTGGGCAGGAAACGGACTGCGCAGGGGGATGTTGCTTTTTTCGCTTTTTAGGGGTACAATAGCGGCAGAAACATGATTTAAGGAGGCTCGTACTATGAAGGACGGATTTATCTGCGTCGCCGCCGGCACGCCCAAGATCCGCGTGGCGGACTGCCGCCATAACGCGGAGCAGATTTTCACCATGATGCGGGAGGCGGACAAGCAGGGGGTGAAGATCCTGGCCCTGCCGGAGCTGTGCCTCACCGGGTACACCTGCGGCGACCTCTTCCTCCAGGATACCCTCCTGGAGGGCGCGGCGGAGGGACTGCGGACCATCCTGGAGGCTACCAGGCACCTAGAGGTCCTAACCGCCCTGGGGATGCCCGTCCGGGCGGGCGGGAAGCTCTACAACTGCGCCGTGGTGATCCAGAAGGGCGAGATATTGGCGGTGACGCCGAAAACCTACCTGCCCAACTATGGGGAGTTCTATGAGAAGCGGTGGTTCGAGAGCGGGGAGGGCCTTGACGGACACATGAGTGTATCCCTCCCCGCTGCGGACAGCGCCACGACCTATACCGGCCTGGGCCAGAGCATTATCGACTGCCCCGCCGTCCCGGGATTGAAGGTAGGCGTGGAGATCTGCGAGGACCTGTGGGCTCCCGATCCCCCCTCCCGCCGCCTGGCGGAGGCCGGGGCCACGGTCATTTTGAACCTCTCCGCCTCCAACGAGGTGGTGGGCAAGGCCGCCTACCGCCGCCAGCTGGTGGTAGGCCAGTCGGGCCGTCTGTGCTGCGGCTACGTCTACGCCGACGCCGGGGAGGGCGAGTCCACCACCGACCTGGTGTACGCCGGCCACAATATGATCGCGGAAAACGGGGCCATGCTGGCGGAAAGCCGCTTTACCACCGGACTGACCATCGCCGACATCGACGTGCAGCGGCTGGCCTATGAGCGGCGGCGGCTGACCCCCTTCCCCGCTCTGCGCGATACGGGCCTCTGCTGGAGCGAGGCGGAGTTCACGCCCTGCGTCACCAAGATCCGCCGGTATATCTCCCCCACGCCCTTTATCCCGGAAAACGCCGCCGACCGGGCGGGCCGGTGCGAGGAGATCCTGACCATCGCCGCCCTGGGCCTCAAGAAGCGGCTGGAGCACACCGGGGCCCGCACCGCCGTGGTGGGCCTCTCCGGGGGACTGGACAGCACCCTGGCCCTGCTCATCACCGCCCTGGCCATGGGGATGCTCCACCGGCCCGCCAGCGACATCGTCGCCGTCACCATGCCCTGCTTCGGCACCACGGACCGGACGAAGAACAACGCCGTCCTTCTGGCGGAGCGTATGGGGGCCGCCCTCCGGACCATTCCCATCGGCGACACCGTCCGCAGCCATTTCCGGGACATCGGGCACGACCCGGACGTCCACGACGTCACCTATGAGAACGCCCAGGCCCGGGAGCGGACCCAGGTGCTCATGGACGTAGCCAACGAGACGGGGGGGCTGGTCATCGGCACCGGGGACCTCAGCGAGCTGGCCCTGGGCTGGGCCACCTACAACGGCGATCACATGAGCATGTACGGCGTCAACGCCTCCATCCCCAAGACCCTGGTCCGCCACCTGGTGGACTACGCGGCCCGGGACAATCTGAAGAAGGACGAGGAGCTGACCCATGTGCTGGAGGACATCCTGGACACGCCGGTGTCCCCGGAGCTCCTTCCGGCGGTCCAGGGGCAGATCGTCCAGCGGACGGAGGACCTGGTGGGACCCTACGAGCTCCACGACTTCTTCCTGTACTACGCGCTCCGCTGGGGCTTCGGGCCCAGGAAAATCCTGCGTCTGGCGGAGCTGGCCTTCCACAGGGCCTACAGCAGGGATGTCATTTTGAAGTGGCTCAAGAGCTTCTACCGGCGGTTCTTCGTCCAGCAGTTCAAGCGGTCCTGCCTGCCCGACGGGCCCAAGGTGGGATCGGTGGCCCTGTCCCCCCGTGGGGACTGGCGGATGCCGTCGGACGCCACGGCCCGGCTGTGGCTGGAGGAGCTGGAGGGGGTGTAGCTCCCCTTGGGCCGCTCCGGCCAGACGCCGTTTCTCTCCTGTGAATACAGGTTCTAAGTTCCGCCCTCTCCTCATAGGTTATATGGACAACCGGCGCAGGCCCAACAACCAATGAGGAGAAACCTACATATGGAAACCACCAAAAACTTCGTTCAGCTCCGTGGAACGGCGGCGGGGGAGCCTGTTCCGTCCCACGAAAACCACGGCCAGCAGTTCCTCCGCTTCCCCCTGGCCGTCCGGCGGCTCTCCGGACAGACCGACACCCTCTGGGTAATCGCCACCGCCGAGCAGCTGCGGCGGCTCACCGCCGGCGCGGCCCTGGCGGGACGGCGGCTGAATGTGGACGGCCAGCTGCGCTCCTTCAACAACAAGAGCGGCTGCGGCAGCCGCTTGGTCATCTCGGTTTTCGCCCAGCTCCTTCTCGCCGCCGAGGAGGGGGAGGACCAGAACCGCATCGCCCTCCGGGGGGTGATCTGCAAGCCGCCGGTACTGCGGCGGACCCCCCTGGGCCGCTGTATCTCGGACATGATGCTGGCGGTGAACCGCCGGTACGGGCGGGCGGACTACCTGCCCTGCATCGCCTGGGGGCAGGTGGCCATGATTACCGGAAACATGGCCGTAGGCGAAACCCTCTCCCTGGAGGGCCGGGTCCAAAGCCGGGCCTATACCAAGGTGGTGGAGGGCTGCGCCCAGGAGCGGGTGGCCTTCGAGGTCAGTATCATGCACCTGGTGGAAGAGGAGTGCTTTTAGAGCCTGCATTCACAGCCGCCGCGCGCCGTCTATGAATACCGGCTCTCAGCCCAAAAAGATACGCCCCCGCTTGATCGGAACAAGCGGGGGCGTATTTCTCCCTGTTTCTGGATCACGGCAAGGATCGCGACCTAATCCTCCCCGTTTTGGGAAACCTCCCCGGAGGCCAGGGGCAGGCCCTGGTTGTCCTCCGGGGTGTAGAGGGTGAACTCGCCGTAAACCCACTCCTCCGTCTCGAAGGTATCCCCCACCTCATAGGACAGGCGGTACTCCCCGTCCTCCAGGGACCCCCAGAGATAGAGCAGGTCTTCCGACCAGTCCTTGCCCTCCGGGGGCAGAGGATCCGGCGTACCACAGAAGCCCACGTCTTCCTTGTAGGGAACCTCCTCCCATCCTCCCGCCTCGTTCCGGCGTTCCAGATGGGGGATGAGCAGCACCAGAGCCTCCTTACCGGTGTTGTTGATGAAACGGACCGGCAGGCGGTCCGTCACCAGGCAGCCGTCCACGGTGGGAATGGGCTGGTCGGAGATGTAGAGGGCGTAATCAGGTTCCGGCTCGGGCTCCGGTTCCGGCTCCTTCGCAGGCTCCGGCTGCGACATGGGCGCGGGGTCCGCGGGCTGGCTGGGGGCGGGGTCCGGCTCCTCCGGGCCGGCCGGCGCGTCCTTGGCGGCGCAGGCGGCGAAGCTCAGGCACAGCGCGGCGGCCAGCAGCAGGGTAAAAATCCTTTTCATGGCAGACGCCTCCTTTTTGTTCTGCCCTTTTGACGGAACAAAGAGGCGTTTGGTTCCCGGTCCGGCGATCCGTTAGATGCGCTTTTCCAGCGTCAGCCCATCATAGGCCTTGCCGTCCACAACATAAGCGCCCTTCTGCCGTTTTACTTCCACAAACCCCAGCTTCCTGGCGCATCCCAGCATCCGCGCGTTGCCGCTCCAGGTTTCCAGCAGAAACCGGCGCTCCCCCAAACTGCGGTAATATTCCATAAAAGCGGTCAGCGCCTTGCCGCCGATCCCCCTGCCCCAGAAATCCGTTTCGCAGATCTCGATGCCAAGTCCCCGGACCGAGCGGTTCTCTTCCGCGTTTTTGCTCTGGTCGATGGATTTCCAGGGGGTGGGTTCAAAATTCTCATCCAGAAAATAGGAGGACACCATGCCGATATGCCGTCCGTCCACTTCGATCTCAAACCGCCACCGGATCGCATCCTCGGTCAGCTCCGATATAATATGGCGCATATCCTCCCGCAGCTCGCCGGGGTCTACGGGCTCCATCGTCATCCACGGCGTGTCGGCATAAAACCACGCGGTGTCTGTATTGGTCCAGCGGACCTCGTCCTCCACGTCCGAGAGCCGGTAATCCCGCAGGACGATCTCGTCAAACTTCATTTCCACAGCCGTATCTCCTCTCATACCTTCTCCAAAGCAGGGATTTTCCGCCCTGATTATACCACAGGCTTTTCCTGCACGCAACCCCCCGAAAAACCTGTTGACTTCATTCCTGCATGGTGATAAAGTTGTTGGGAAAGCGGTCCCCGTCCCGGCGGGCCAGAGAAGAACACGAAAAAGGAAGAAATCGCCATGCAGGAAATGAGCAGAAAGAATAAATTGTTCACCGATTCCGTCATCCGCCGGATGACGCGGATTGCCATCGACGCGGGGGCCATCAACCTGGCCCAGGGCTTCCCCGACTTCGACCCGCCCCAGACCATGCTGGACCGCCTGGCGGAGGTCAGCCAGCAGGGGCCCCACCAGTACCCCATCACCATGGGCGCGCCCAACTTCCGCCAGGCCCTGGCCCGGAAGTGCGGACGGTTCATGGGACGCACCCTGGACCCGGACAGGGAGATCGTGGTGACCATCGGCTCCACCGAGGCCATGGTGGACACCATCTTCGCCCTGACCAACCCCGGGGACAAGATCATCCTCTTCTCCCCCTACTTTGAGAACTACCACGCCCAGGCCGTTCTGGCCGACTGCGAGCCGGTCTACGTGCCTCTGACGCCTCCCGCCTTCGGCTTCGACCCCGAGGTCCTGGAGGACGCCTTCCGCCAGGGGGCCAAGGCCATCCTCATCTGCAACCCCTCCAACCCCAGCGGCAAGGTGTTCACCTATGACGAGCTGAAGCTCATTGCGGACCTCTGCATCAAGTACGACGTATACGCTATTATGGACGAGGTCTACGAGCACATCATCTACGATGGACACAAGCACACCTATATGAACGCCCTCCCCGGCATGTGGGAGCGGACGGTGAGCTGCTCCAGCTTATCGAAGACCTATTCCGTCACCGGCTGGCGGCTGGGCTACGCCATCGCCCCGGAGCCCATCATGGACCGCATCAAGCAGTACCACGACTTCAACACCGTGGGCGCGCCCTCGCCGCTGATGGAGGCAGCCGTCGTGGGCCTGGACATGCCGGACAGCTATTACGAGGAGTTCGGGGCCCACTACGCCCATATGAAGAAGCTGTTCACCGACGGCTTGAAAAACATCGGCATCCCCTTCACCGATCCCCAGGGCGCGTACTTCGTCCTGGCTAACATCGGCCCCTACCTCAAGAAGGGCCAGACGGACGTGGAATTCTGCGAGGAAATGGCCCGGAAGGTCGGCGTGGCCTGCGTACCGGGTACGTCGTTCTTCAAGGAGAACGTGCAGGACATCGTCCGCGTCCACTTCGCCAAGAGAGACGAAACGCTCAGCGAAGCCTTGGACCGGCTGAGCCATATCAGGGAGAAGATGGCGTAAGATTTTTTACGGGGGACCTTCTTTTCTTTGTGAACAAAGAAAAGAAGCAAAAGAAAAACTTTTTATCCGCCCTACAGGCCGTGGAACGGAGCGCCTGCTCCGTTCTGCGGCTTTTTTTATTATGGTGGGTGCGGTAAGGGGCGAAGCGTCCGCTTCGCCCCTGCATTTTTGTGGTCTAATGTCGGCCGCATGGCTCACGCCATGCTGGGGGGCCCCCCGGAAAAAACTCGGTGGTGGATTGTGGAAGGTTTGTAAAATATACTTGACAAATAGGCGGGTATGTTTTACAATAACAGTAGAAAGGGGAGAGGACGATGAGTGAGGAAACCAAAACGATCATTACGGTAGCTCTGCTGGTATTCGCGGCGGCGGCGTGGATCTGGCCGTTGGCCCTGGGCATCCACCTGGAGCAGGAAGCGCGGAAGAAGCGGAACGAGCCGCCGGAGTACGATGAGCGCCAGCGCATTGCCCGTCTGCGGGCGGGGAATCATGCGCTGTATGCGCTGCTGAGCTTTCTGCTGGTCTGGACAATCGCGGATCAGTTCGGGAGGTTCGACTGGACTGGCTCCATGCTGGATATGACCTTGTGCGCGCTGCTGCTTTCCTGGAGCGTCTGGGCGGGAGACTGTATTCTGCATGATGGGTTTGTCAGCTGGAAAGACAAGCGCAAGGATGCAAACGCATCGGTGCTGACGTATTGCATCTCCATGCTTTCCTTGGTTCGAGCGTTCTGTGCCTCCGAGGTCTGTGCGTCATGGGCGCCGTTTCTGTTTGCCTGTGGAAACGCGGCAGCAATGACGGCCGTAGTCATATGGAAGGCGCGAAAGGAAAAGCAGGCCGCAGCCGGGGAAGCGCCATGAAAAACCTCCGCCTCCGCGCCGCCCGCGCCGCCAAGGGCTTGAGTCAGCAGGCCCTTGCCGACCTGGTCGGCGCGTCCCGCCAGACCATCAACGCCATCGAGCAGGGGGACTACAACCCCACCATCAACCTGTGCATCGCCATCTGCCGCGCCCTGGACAGGACCCTGGACGACCTGTTCTGGGAAGGGGAATAAGGGGGCGGACGCAAAAAGCCGGAGGCTGCAAGCCTCCGGCTTTTCTTTTATCAGACGTTCCGCATTCTCTCTGCGGCACGTTACAGCATCTGCCGCCGCAGCTTCGCCAGCACAGCCTCGAATTCCCCGCTCAGCGGGCACGCCAGCTCCACCGCCTCCCCGGTCCTGGGGTGGATGAACCGCAGCCCCACCGCGTGGAGGCACTGGCCCGTCAGCCCGGGCACGGGCTTTTTTGCGCCGTAGACCGTATCGCCGCAGAGCGGGTGGCCGATGTAGGCCATATGCACCCGGATCTGATGGGTCCGCCCTGTCTCCAGCCGGCAGCGGACGTGGGTGTACCCCGGGAACCGCTCCAGCGTCTCCCAGTGGGTCACGGCCCGCTTGCTCCCCCGGTCCGTCACGGCCATCTTCTTCCGGTCCGTATGGTGCCGCCCGATGGGGGCGTCCACCGTACCGGCGTCTTCCCGCAGGTTTCCCACTACCACCGCCTCGTAGGTCCGGGCCAGGCTGTGGTCCTGGAGCTGGGCGGAGAGGGCCTGGTGGGCGGCGTCGTTCTTGGCGGCGATGATGAGGCCGCTGGTATCCCGGTCGATGCGGTGGACGATGCCCGGCCGCAGCGCGCCCCCCACGCCGCTTAGGCTGTTCCCGCAGTGGTACAGCAGGGCGTTGACCAGGGTGCCGTCCGGGTGCCCCGGGGCGGGATGGACCACCAGCCCCGCCGGCTTGTTTACCACGATCACGTCGGCGTCCTCGTACACTACGTCCAGGGGAATGTCCTGGGGGCGGGCCTCTATGGGCTCCGGGTCCGGCAGGAGGACGGAAACCGCCTCGCCTCCCGCCAGCCGGCAGCTCTTGGACGGGGCCCTGCCGTTGACCAGGACCTGTCCCGCCTCAATGAGCCGCGCGGCGGCGGAGCGGGTCAGCTCCGGCAGGGACGCCGCCAGGAAGCTGTCCAGCCGGGTCCCCGCGTCCTCACTGGCCGCCGTCAGATGAATCGGTTCCATGCTCCGGCTCCTTCGCCTCCTCCGGCTTCTCCCTGTCGTGGAGGAACAGGTAATAGGCGGCAAACCCGATGGTGCCGCACACCACCAGAATGTCCGCCACATTGAACACCGGGTAGCTCATAAACTGGAAGTTGAACATATCCACCACATACCCCAGGCGCACCCGGTCGATGAGGTTCCCCAGACCGCCGCCCAGGATGGCGGTCAGCGTCCACATGGCCAGGGGGTGGGGGAAGAGCTTCTTCACCATCACGTACCCGATGCCCGCCATCAGCGCCGCCGTCAGCACGGTCAGCGCCCAGGTATGCCCCGACAGGATGGAGAAGCCGCCGCCGGTGTTCTGGATGTGGAACAGCTCCACGATTCCCGGCAGCAGGGGCGCGCTCTCGTAGAGCGCCAGGCGGGTTACCACGTAATATTTCACCGCTTGGTCGGCGGCGATGCACAGAAGAATGGCAAGAATATAGGGCATCGGCTATACCTCCAGCTCATGGAGCAGATCCTTGTTGACCTGGTTGCTGGCCCACACGCTGCAGCGGTCCGTCAGGGACAGGGGGCCGCCCTCCAGGGTGCAGACAAAGCCGCCGGCCTCGGTGACAATGAGGCTCCCTGCGGCCTGGTCCCAGGGGCAGAGGCTGTACTCAAAAAACAGGTCCGTTCGCCCGCAGGCCACGTTGCACAGGTCCAGCGCCGCCGCTCCCAGGCGGCGGAAATCGCAACTGCGCCGGAAGAGCTGCTCCGTCAGGCGCATGGTCGGCTCCAGGTACTCCCGGCGGTAAATGGCGGTGCCCATGCCGAACACGCCCTGTTCAATGGGACGCCGGCTGACGCGGATGGGCTGGCCGTTGAGAAACGCGCCGCCGCCCCGCCGGGCGGAGAACATTTCGTCCTTATAGGGGTCGTAGACCACGCCGTACTCCACCGTGCCGTCGTGGGCCAGGGCTGCGGAAACGGCGCTCTGGCGCAGACCCCGGACAAAATTAGTAGTGCCGTCGATGGGGTCGACGATGAAGGCCCAGCCGCGGCTGGGGTCGGCGTTTTCCTCCTCCTCTTCGCCGAAGAAGACGGACCCGGGCGCCAGAGGCGGCAGCTTCTCCTTCAGGAACGCCTCCACCGCCAGGTCGTACTCCGTCACCAGGTCGGCGGCGGAGGTTTTTTCCCGGGTCCGTGCGGCGGCGTCCTGGGCGGAGAGGACGATCTGTCCCGCCTCCCGGATAATGGGTATGATCTGTTCCAGCATAGGGTTCCTTCTTTCCGCTGCGCTTTTGCCAAAGCGTAGACTTGTACCGGTTTTTCTGATAGAATAGCGGGGAAACATAAAAACATGTGCAGGGAAACAAGCTCTGAGAAGAAGCGGCGGAGCCCCGCCGCGGGAGGTCCTAATCATGAAAACACTGATCTTCAACGGCTCCCCCAGGCCCGGCGGCGACACCGCAAGCCTCCTCCGCATTCTGGAGGAAAGCCTGACCGGAGAGCGCAAAACGGTAAACGCGTATAGGAGCCGCATTTCCCCCTGCGTGGACTGCCGCTTCTGCAAGGAGCGCAGCGGCTGCGCCATCCAGGACGAAATGCAGGAGGTTTACGCATATATCCAGGCGTGCGACAATATCGTGATCGCCTCCCCGATTTACTTCTCCGAGCTGACCGGGAAGCTTCTGGACGTTGCCAGTCGCCTCCAGACCTATTTCTGCGCCCGGTTCTATCGGGGGGAGACGCCCATAATCAAGGCCAAGCATGGGGCGGTTATTCTCACAGGCGGCGGCGACGGCGCGCCGGACAAGGCGTACGGCACGGCCTGTACGCTGCTGCGCCATATGAACTGCAGCAGCATCCACCCGCTGGTCTGCTCCCACAATACCGACCGCCTGCCCGCCGGTCAGGACGAGGAGGCCGCCGCAGGGGTACGGCGCGTCGCGGCGTTTCTCAACCGGGAGGAGCCATCCTTATAGATACTTCCGGTCCATGTCTCCGGCGCTTTCCCGGAACAGCGCCAGGGATACGGCCTGGACCTCCCGTATGGGGAGGCCGGTCAGCTCCGCGCGGCCCCTGTTCAGCCGGGCCTGGAAGCCCCGGGCGATCCGCTCGGCGGCGAGGCCGTGGCCGTTTCCGGCGTTGGAGGCGTCCGCCTCCCGGAGGAACTGGTCCAGCAGCTGCCGCTCCTCGGAATAAATCAGCTCCACCAGCTTTGCCCGGTACTCCAGGTCCTCGGAGGACATGCCCGGGTACCTGCCCTGGTCCGACGCATGCTGGGCCTCGTGCTTGAGGAGGGACACCTGGAAGCTCTCTGAATCCGGGTCGTAATGGCGTCTCACGCAGTGGATCAGCCCGTCGCCGTTGGACCAGCCGCCGGTGCCGGACATGCCGAAGGTCAGATAGCTCAGCCAGCTCTCCATGACGAAGCCGTCCAGAAGCTTCACGGCATACTCCTGCACGCCGTCCGGCAGCTCCACCGTGTAACGCTTCAGCTCCTCGGTCCGCCAGATATAGGGACCGTACCAGCCGCCGGTCCTGCCGCCCAGGAAATGAAATCCCCCGGCGCGGAATGCCTCCGCCGCCCACTCCTCCAGTGCGTCCAGCGCCGCGCCGCTGTCCGCCGGAAGCAGTCCGGCCAGCCGGTCCCGCAGACGCTCGGCGGCCTTTTCCGGACTCTGTTCCAGATAGAAGGCGTCCCGGTAGTATTTTTGATAGGCCAGAAGGATGTCCTGCAGGCTGCCGTCCACGTCGTAGGAGAGATAATTTTCCTGCTGAAACAGGGACGTACATCTTCGGTACAGCTCCGCTTGTTCCGGAAACTGCGCGAGGTATTCCATTGCGGCGCGCAGGCGGCCCTTCTTGAGGTACGCAAGGCACAGGCCCTGGTCGAACGTGTTTTCCATATCTGCCGATTCTCCTTTTCCGCCGTTCCGCTCATAGAAACGTTTGAACCGGGGGAGGCGCTGCACGGGCTTTGCGGATGTTCAAGCCGTCCTCACCCCTGTACCAGGCTCCACTCAAAATTTTCCCACCTGAGCCTGCTGCCTACGTCGGAACCGTCGGGCAGCAGGAACATGGCCACCTGGTTTTCCACACCGCTGTCGCTGGTCATGTAGGCGTAGTCGCCGTTGATGGTGTTGATGGTATAATAGACGGGCTCCATAGGAAATTCCTCCTGATTTTGGAAAGGTTCAGAGGGAGTATACCATATTTCCCCCGACTTTACAAGGGCAGCGCGTTTTGCTCTTTTTCCAAGTTTTTTGCCCCAAATACCAGGATGGGCAGATATCCATAATGGATAGCTCGCCGATAAAATTTGAATCACTGCCCCAGCCGTTTCTCAAAACGGAAAGTTTGCCGAGCAGATCATTCAGACCTCTTTGCATAACAGCCAAAAGCAAGGACATGCTTTCGGCTGCATATTTTCGTCTCTGTCACAAGGGTCCTCTTCACACTCCTTTACCTTTATTGTAAAACCAAGCCGTTTATAAAAACGGATATTAGCCGCATCTGTGGCGTCAACGCCAATAGATATCCTTTGATATCCCAAATCCTTTATGTGCTCCATCACATGGCAGATCAACTTTGTCCCCAATCCCCGGCCGCGGAAATCTTTTCTGACTCTAAACGCACAAAGATATGCGGTTCTTTTGCCATCTGCAAAATCTTTGTCCTCAAGGCCATAGAACACATACAGCTCCCCAACCAGTTCTCCCTCATCGTCGAGCGTCCAGAATTCGGCATTCCCTTTCTTGATGTTATCGCAAAAGAATTTTGCATTAGAGGAGGCCGTATGAATACTCTCATATCCCCATAATTCCAACAGCTCATGCTCTGCTGCTCTTCTAATTTTCATGGGATTCATCCTCCAAATCTGCGATTTGACGAGCTGCATGTTATCATAGGCGTCCAGCAAAGTCAATATAGGCTGATGAAACTGCCGGAGTTCTGTCCCAGCAGCCATTATCTTAAATGGGACGCCTTTTGCCGCCGCTTCCCAAAATAGGAAAAATATGGTATTATGGGGAAAAGCATTTAACCTGCGGCATCAAAATACGAATTGACAAGGGGGGCGCATATGGCGGAGTCCGTTGTATTCATTGACAGTGAGATTGGCGTATCCGACAAAAGGATTCTGGATTTAGGCGCTGTGAAGGAAAATGGTGCCCGGTTCCACTCTCCTTCCATACGGGATTTTTCCGCATTCATAGCGGGCTCCGCCTTTGTGTGCGGCCACAATATTGTGCGCCACGACCTGCGTTATCTGCGGCCGTTGATGGACGCGCGGTTTTCCGCAAAGCCAATCGACACGCTGTATCTTTCGCCGCTGCTGTTTCCCGAGCGTCCCTACCACGCGCTGTTGAAGGACGACAAGCTTCAGACAGATGAGCTGAACAATCCCCTCAGCGACGCGGAGAAGGCCCGCCGGTTATTTTATGACGAGGTGAACGCGTTCTCGGAGCTGTCCGCCCGGCGAAAGGAGATCTACTATGGGCTTCTCAATCAGCGAGAGGAGTTCCAGGGCTTCTTTGCCTACATGAAATACCGCCCGCTGTTCTCCGCTCCGGAGAGGGCGATCCGGCGGGAGTTTTCCGGGATGGTATGCGAAAACGCGGACATCCGCGCGCTGATGTCCAGCTGGCCGCTTGAGTTGGCCTACGCCTTGGCGCTGATCGGGTGCGGCGACCGCCATTCGGTAACCCCGCCCTGGCTTATGAAAAATTACCCGAAGATCGAATATGTGATAAAGGCGCTGCGCGGCAGGCCCTGCGGAGCCGGATGCCCCTATTGCAGGGATGCCTTTGGGCTTCGCCGGAGGCTGAAGGAATTCTTTGGCTTTGAGGAGTTCCGCTCCTATCATAACGAACCGCTCCAGGAGAGGGCCGTGCAGGCGGCGGTGGACGGAAAATCTCTGCTTGCGGTATTCCCCACCGGCGGCGGAAAGTCCATCACCTTTCAGCTCCCCGCCCTGATGGCAGGGCAGGCGGAGCACGGGCTGACCGTGGTGATCTCCCCGCTGCAGTCCCTTATGAAGGATCAGGTGGACAACCTCAACGACCACGGCCTGGTGGACGCCGTTACGGTCAACGGGCTGCTCAGCCCCGTGGAGCGGGCCGAGGCGCTGGAGCGGGTGGCAAACGGCCTGGCCACGATCTTTTACATCTCGCCGGAGCAGCTGCGCTCCCGCACCATTGAGACGCTGCTGCTCTCCCGGAACGTGGTGCGCTTTGTCATTGACGAGGCCCACTGCTTCTCCGCCTGGGGACAGGATTTTCGGGTGGATTACCTGTATATCGGCGATTTTATCCGGGAATTGCAGGCCAAGAAGGGGCTGACGGCCCCGATTCCCGTGTCCTGCTTCACCGCCACCGCCAAGCAGAAGGTTATCAGCGACATCCGCGACTATTTCCAGGACAAGCTGGGCATGGAGCTGGAGCTGTTTACCTCCGCCGCTTCCCGGGAAAACCTGCGCTATGCGGTGCTCCACCAGGAAACGGAGGAGGGCAAGTACAATGTGCTCCGGTCCTTGATCGAGCAGAGGGGCTGCCCCACCATCGTCTACGTCTCCCGGACCAGACGGACCTGGCAGCTGGCGGAAAAGCTGACTAGCGACGGCTTTCCCGCTCGGCCTTACAACGGGAAGATGGATCCCGCAGACAAGATCGCCAACCAGGACGCCTTCATCCGGGGAGAGGTCAGGATCATCGTCGCAACCTCCGCTTTTGGGATGGGCGTGGATAAAAAGGACGTGCGGCTGGTGGTCCACTACGATATCTCCGACTCGCTGGAAAACTACATCCAGGAGGCGGGCCGCGCCGGCCGGGACCCGACCATTACGGCGGAGTGCTACGTCCTGTTCCACGACAACGATTTGGATAAGCACTTTATTCTGCTCAATCAGACGAAGCTGAGCATCAGCGAGATCCAGCAGGTCTGGAAAGCGATGAAGGATCTGACCCGGAACCGCGCCACCGTCTGCTGCTCCCCCCTGGAAATCGCCCGGCAGGCGGGGTGGGACGACTCGGGCAGCGAAATGGAAACCAGGGTCAAAACGGCTGTCGCCGCGCTGGAAAGCGCGGGCTACGTCAAACGGGGGCGGAACATGCCTCGGATCTACGCCAACAGCATCCGGGCCGCGAATATGGCGGAGGCCAGCCGCCGCATCGACCTGTCCCGCCTGTTCTCCAGCGAGCGGAAGGCCCAGGCCAAGCGGATCATCAAATCCCTGATATCCAGCCGCAGCATCGCCGCCGCCGGGAACGACGACGCGGAATCCCGGGTGGACTACCTTGCGGATATTCTGGGCCTGGAGAAGCGGGACGTTATCGACTGCGTCAATCTGATGCGGCAGGAGGGCCTTTTGGCCGATTCCATGGACATGTCCGCCTATATTTACAAGCAGGACACGCAAAACCGCTCCATGCAGACCCTAAACCGCTTCGCGAAGCTGGAGCGATTCCTTTTCGATCAGATCGATGGGCAGGCGTGCGGCTTTGCCCTAAAGGAGCTGAACGAGGCGGCCCTGAACAGCGGAATTGCCCACGCCTCGGTCCGAAACATCCGCACCGTCCTCTACTACCTGACCATCAAGGGATACATCGCCAAGCAGGAAAGCGGGGCCAGCCAGCACATACAGATCACGCCGCTGATGGAACGGGACCGGCTGTTGAAAAAGTTCGATAAACGGATCGATCTGTGCCGGTTCATCCTGGAATATCTGTATGGGCAGCCTCCCGCGCCGGCAGGGGAAAATGCGCAGGCCGACCAGGCCCTGGTGCAGTTTTCCCTGTACGGACTGCACCAGGCGTACTGCAGCCAGGCCAAGCTCCCCCTTCCCGAGGGCGAGACGACGCTCTCGGACATGGAGGACGCGCTGCTGTACCTGTCCAAAACCGGCGCCATGCGGCTGGAGGGCGGCTTCCTGGTCCTTTATAACGGCATGGAGGTCAAGCGCCTTATCCTGGACAATAAGATCCGGTACAAGCAGGAGGACTACAAAACCCTTGACGAATACTATAAGCAGAAGATCCAGCAGATCCACATTGTGGGCGAGTACGCCAATCTGATGGTGCGGGACTACAGCGCCGCGCTGCAGTTTGTGCAGGACTACTTTCAGCTGGATTTCAAGAAGTTCATTACAAAATACTTCAAGGGCGAGCGGGCCGAGGAAATCAGCAGAAATATCACGCCGGAAAAATACAGCCAGCTCTTTGGATGCCTGTCCGAGACGCAGGCCAAAATCATCAGGGACTCCGAATCCAAATACATCGTGGCGGCGGCGGGGCCCGGCAGCGGCAAAACCCGGGTCCTGGTCCACAAGCTGGCCTCCCTGCTCACCCTGGAGGACGTCAAGCACGAGCAGCTGCTGATGGTGACCTTTTCCCGGGCTGCGGCTACCGAGTTTAAAAAGCGGCTGATGGAGCTGATTGGCAACGCCGCCAATTTTGTGGAGATCAAGACCTTCCACTCCTACTGCTTCGACCTTCTGGGCAAGATCGGCAGCCTGGACAAGGTGGAGGACGTGGTGAAAAATGCCGCCGAGCTGCTGGAAAGCGGCGGCGTGGAGCCGAACCGCATCGCAAAAACCGTGCTGGTCATTGACGAGGCCCAGGATATGGATCAAAACGAGTTCCGGCTGGTCCGCGCGTTGATGGGGCGAAATGAGGAAATGCGGGTGATCGCCGTCGGGGACGACGACCAGAATATCTATGAATTCCGCGGCTCCGACTCCCAATATATGCGCGCCTTGGTCCAAGACTTCGGCGCGGCGCGGTATGAGATGACCGACAACTACCGCAGCCGCAGGAACATCGTGGCGCTGGCCAATGCCTTCGTCCGGTCCATCGAGGTGCGGATGAAGACAGAAGACATCCGCGCGGTGCAGCAGGAAGCCGGCGTTGTGCGGATCGTCCGCCACTCCAGCAGGCGCCTGGAGCAGCCTGTCGTGGAGGAAATTCTGAAAACCTACCGCGGCGGGAAGGCGTGCGTCCTCACCAACACCAACGAAGAGGCCCTGCGGGTAGTGGGGCTGCTGGCCAGACACAATATCCGCGCGAAGCTGATCCAGTCCATGGACGGCTTCCGGCTGTATGACCTGGCGGAAATCCGTTATTTTCTGAAGGCACTCGGCATGCAGCGGCATCTTGCCCCGGTCATCAGCGATACGGTCTGGAACGAGGGGATAAACCGCCTCCGGACGGTCTATCATGACAGCGCCTGTCTGGAAAATTGCCTGAACCTGATCGCCGATTTCGAGCGGGTCAACAGCTACGGAAAGTACCGCAGCGATCTGGAGGAATTTATCCGAGGTTCCCTGTATGAAGATTTTTACTCCGACGACAGGGAGACAATCTTTGTGTCCACCATCCATAAGGCCAAGGGCAGGGAATTTGACAGCGTCTATCTGCTCCTGGACCGTGTCCCCCTTCAGAATGACGCGGACCGGCGCAAGCTCTATGTGGCCCTGACCCGGGCGAAGGAGAACCTCTATATACACTGCAATACGGACATCTTTGATGCCGGCCGGATACCGGATGTGGAAAGCGCGCGGGATTTTGCCGCCTATTCCGCGCCGGGAGAGATTACGCTTCAATTAACCCACAAGGATGTCGTGCTTGATTTCTTCAAGGACAAAAAATCGCAGATCCTGCGCCTGCACAGCGGCAGTCCGCTGGAAATCGACCAGGGGTACCTCACCGCCCAGCTGGACGGGAGGCGGTTCCGGGCGGCGAAGCTCTCCAGGGCCTGCGAAGCAAAGCTCGGCTGCCTGCGAAGCCGGGGGTACCATCCGGTTTCTGCCGGCGTTCGGTTTGTCGTTGCTTGGAAGGGAAAGGAAGATGACGGCGAAACCGCCGTTCTGCTGGCGGATCTGCATCTTTCCGCCCGCGGTTAAGGAGGGCCTTCATAGAAGCCGGCAGAACAACCTGCTCCCCACACCGCAAAAATAAATTCCAGTCCGGAAACGCAGAAGGGGCGCAAGGCGAATCTGCCTTGCGTCCCTCTGTTCCATCATTCAGCGTTTTACCGTATTTCGCCGTCCTCCCGGCTCTCAATAAAGTTTTTCAGCATCTGCGCCGCCTGCGCCCGGGTGGCCTGCCCCTGGGGGCCTAACCGCCCGTCGCCATAGCCGTTCAGAATCCCGTTCTCCACGGCCCAGCGCAGGGCCTCCAGCGCAAAGCCGCTGGCCTCCGCCTCGTCGTTGAAATACAGCTCCCCGCCGGCGGCAGCGGGGCTGCCGGAGTACCGCCAGAGCATGACCGCCAGCTGCTCACGGGTGATGGGGTCATCGGGCCCAAACGTACCGTTGCCGTAGCCCCCCACGATGCCCTGGCCCGCCGCCCAGCGGACGGCCCCGGCGTACCACGCCTCACCCGCCACGTCGGAGAAGTCCGGCAGAGAATCCGCCCCGGGCCTCCCCTCCTTGTTGAACAGGATTTGGGCCAGCTGGGCGCGGGAGAGGGTGTCGTCCGCCCCGAAGCGGCCGTCGCTGTACCCGTTCATCAGGCCCCGCTCCTGGGCGAACTTCACCGCCTCATAGTACCAATCCCCCTCGGACACGTCGCTGAAGGGGTTGTTCCAGGGCGTTTCAACAGGCCGGCCGGGCTTGTAGGTCACTTCGATTTTCACCTTGCCGTCAGGCTGTTGAAAGGTATACGTCCCGTCCGGATTCGCCGTCAGCTCCACGCGCTTGCCGTTTTGGTCGGTCACGGTGATTTTGTCCACCTCATAGCCCTCGTCCGGGTTGGGCTTCACGGTCACGGCGTCGCCCCGCTCCGGGCGGGAGGGGGTGACGGAAACCGTGCCGCCCTCGCTGGGCTGGGGCACGTCGGGCTTATAGGTGGGCGGAGTGTAGCTGCCGCCGCCGGAGGAACCGCCCGAGGAGCCGCCGGAGGAGGAACCGTCCCCGGTGGCGGGGATGGCCTCGGTCTGCGTGGTGTACCCGCAGACGGTGCACTCTTTGTGCCTGCTGCCCGGTGTGGAGGGGGCGGCCTCTTGGTCAATAATCCAGTCGCCGGGGATGTGGGCGTCGTAGCCGTCCTTGCCGCTGTCCGAGAGGATTGTACAACCCTCCGCAAGGCACTCGTGCCAGTGGTGGGCGCTGTTCCGGCTCCAGGCCTCGGCCCAGGCGTGGGTGTGGGACGGCGGCTGTGAGGCGTCTTCCTCTTCAAACACCGCGTTGACCGTTACAGCTTCGGCGGGCATCTCGAAGCTGCCGCTGTCGATTGTGACATTGCCGGGTACAACCTGCCACTCTTTGAACCGGTAGCCGCTGGCCGGCTTGGCGGTGAGGGTGATGGTATCCCCCTCCGCCGCGAAATCGGGAGACGCGGACGCCGTGCCGCCTTTCGCCGCCGTTACCGTTATAGAATACTCAACTTTCAATTCAATACTGCCGCCGCCAAGATCAAGGCCAGCATCCATCAGCACCTCCCTGTAAGCATCCACCGCCCCGGCTGGGACCCGGATTTCCGTGAGACTGTCACAGCGATCGAATGTGGTCGCGTAGATTGTTGGCGGGGTATCGCCGGTGAAGGTTATAGAGGTCAAACCGGTGCAGTCCTCAAACGCAAAACCATCAATTGTGGTTAAGCTGCCGGGCAGCGTGATTTCTGTAAGGCTGGTACAGTCAGAAAACGCGCCAAACTCAATTTTGGTTAAGCTGCCGGGCAGCGTGATTTTCGTAAGGCTGACACAGCTAAAAAACGCGTAATCCCCAATTGCGGTTACGCTGTCAGGCAGCGTGATTTCCCTAAGGTTGTTGCAGTTCATAAATGCGCCAATCCCAATTGTGGCTAAGCTGCCGGGCAGCGTGATTTCCGTAAGGCTGTTACAACTTTCAAACGCGTTTGCCCCGATGGAGAGGACGTAGTCGCTGTCAGGGTCAGCAAACACCACGCTTTTAATCTGGTACCCATAGTTATACCATGGGGAACCCTGGGGTCCAAAATCCGGCATTGGCCTGGGGGATGGGTCGTCAACATAGTAGATGGTGAGCCTGCCGTCGCTGTCCAGCACCCATTCCCAGGCGCCGCCGCCGACCGGAAAATCGCCGGAAGCAACCACCTCCTCCGCCGCCGCCGGCGCGCACAGGGAGACGAGCATCGCCCCGCACAGCAGCAGGCTCCACAGCCGTTGTTTCCATTTTCTCATCATTTCCTCCTGTCCGGCAGAGGGGGATTCTGCCCCGTAGGTTACCTACGGGGCAAGGGGGTACCCCCTTGCCGATTCCTTCTTGT
>OFGP01001043.1_pt1 | contig 22546 bp, 17 predicted proteins | sample 1521781 | NCBI WGS metagenome assembly OFGP01 (sample SAMEA3504113, study PRJEB24116) | mouse gut metagenome | biome: mouse gut; feature: mouse-associated habitat; material: faeces | place: Denmark | collected 2011
TCGCTGCCCTACAAACGTCTCCAGACCAAAAAGGGGTTCCATGAATGGTACAAATATGTATATGATGAATATCTGGATATCGTGATCTGCCCAGAGTATAAAAGCTTGCCATACAGTACGACAAACAGAGAGGGGTACAGGGAGTATAAAAGCCTTTCGTATCAGTGCGAAAAATGCCCGACGAGACAGATATGCACAGAGAGCCGGACCTGCCGGAAAACAGTTACGCGGCATATCTGGTCCGATCATCTGGAGCAGGCCGAAGATATCCGGCACTCGCCTCAGGGAAAAGAGAGTTATACTCTGCGCTCCCAGACGATAGAGAGAGTAATGGAACCTGTTCACAATGGAAAAGAACCTCTATTCGGCAATAGCCAGATAGGGGTTCTTTGACAGTCTGAAAAAAGTTGAACCAAAAAGTATACTTTTTGGTTCAACTTTTATATCGTCGAAAATCAATAGAACTTTAGCACAAATTTTACGAAAAATAAAGATTTTCCGGCGATCTTTTTATGAGATTTCCACAGAAGAGAATTTTGTGCCAAAAAGTATACTTTATGGAACACGGAAAGTCCATTGCCGGTGGAGACCTTTTACACAATGGATCGTTTAGAGGAGGGATTGTTACGAATCCGGATGTTCAGGACAAAATAGGAACGCCGCCGGACACTGCCTGCAGGACGGTTCGTCAGTACAGCAGCGCGCCGGTTCCGGATGAAGATATGAAAAAGTTGCGGGAGATCGCGGACGGGTACTGCAAAGTAAAGAATTATGTCTATGCCCGCTACGGAGGGCCCTCCGGTCTGCCCAAACTTTATCCGGGGTATACCATCCAGAATGAGATGACCAGAAGCGGACTTAGGGATTCCATGAAGATGCCGTCCGTCTATTTTTATTTGGCGGTTTTTGACGCTCTGGGAGACATCAAAAGCCAGTGGACGAGGACCCGGTCAAAGGTTTTGGAACTGACAGGAAAAAACGAGGGATTTTCCAGGGAAGAAAGGCATTATCTTTGCTTCCTGCTGAAAGTCAACAATGCGTTTGAGGCGGTGCTGAACCAAAGCGAGATCCATCTGCCTTTGGATATTCGGAAAAAATACGAGGAAGTTGCTGCCAAGGTAGATCCAAAGAGACTGAACCGTTATCTTTGCAGACAGGTCAGAAAATATCACGTCAAGCTGCACACAGATCAGGTGCTTGGTTTTTCTCTGTCGGAAAGGGCGTACCGCTATGCGGACGGGGGAATCTATATTTCCACAAGAGAGAAGAGGAAGCGCGTGTTTCTGCCTTTGACGGACAACAACCAGTATAAGCGCCAGCTCCGGATCCGGCTGTTTCCAGCGGAAAAACGGGTCGAGATCCATATTCCGGTGGATGTGACCATCAAAAAACATAAAGATTATGTAAACCAGATTGGGGTGTCCATGGGATACCACACCATGCTGACCACGGACCAAGGACATTGCTATGGGGTGAAACTGGGGGCCTATCAGACGGAATATGCAGACTGGATGCGGCTTCGGACCAGAAGCTACAACCGCAATAAAGGCGGCAATCCTGGCCGTAAGAAATATACCAGCCAGAAACACCGGTATACCGAGCAGCTGCACAGTTACATCAATCATGAACTGAACCGTTTTTTGGAGACAGAGAAACCCGGGATTATCTATGTGGTAAAGCTGCCGGGACCTGGAAAAGGCGGCAGCAGCCGGCGGATCAATCACTCCATTGCCATGTGGCAGAGAGGTTATATCCGCAACCGGCTGGCCCAGAAATGCAAAGAACAGTCGGTGGAACTTTTTGAAGTGATCGGGAAAGAGATCAGCAGGGAATGCAGCGCCTGCGGCAAAACCGGACGCAGAAAAGAAAGGAAATTTTTCTGCGACGTCTGCGGATATGAGGAGGAAGAGAAAACCAATGCGGCAAAGAATGTGTTAAAACGCGGGCTGGCCGGAAGGATCGTATCATGAAACCGACCATACGCATTTTGGCGCAAGAGACAGCGGATCATAAGAACCATGCTTCGGATAAACAGCCGTCTTGGTGTCAGGCAGAGCACTGGCAATCGGGCGGAGGTTTTACCGAAAGGACCAAAGCAATGGTTCCTGATATAAAAACAACGTACGGCATTAGAAGGCGGAATATTTTCCGTGTATTGGGTATGCCAGGACCCCGGGAACACATGGGAAGCTTTGTGATGTACCAGGGAGCGAAGCGGGAGGGAACTCCTGCAGCATTCGGAAGACAGAATGTCCAATATGCCTTATTTCATAAAAAGAAAGGCGATGACTTCCGGCAGCAGAGTGCCGGTGACAGAAAGAAGAGCAGCAAAAGAGACAACCGGCTGCTCTGAAATGAGGAGGTTCCAGGTGGAAGAAAAAAAGTCGAAGAAAAAGATGCTGATGATCGGGCTTGTGGTACTGCTTTTGTGCATCATCATCGGATTGGGAACAGCAGTGTACCTGCTGCTGCACAAGCCGGAGGAGCCAAAACCGGAGCGGGCGGTGTCCGAGGGACTGGTGGTTGACGGCGGGATTGATGAGAAGGCATCCAATGCCAGATTTACAACGGATATGAATATGATCTGGACTTTTCCGTCGGGCAGTGCAAGGTCCAACAATGCCATCATCGGAAATTCAGCCAGCAATCAATATGAATGTTATTTTGAAGTGTATCTGGATGACGGGGAGCAGACGCTGCTCTACAGTTCTCCGGTGCTTCCGGTTGGGAAGCGGCTGGAAGAGCTGAAACTGAATCAGGTACTGGAAGACGGGACTTACGACGCAGTATGTACTTACCACATTCTGGATGACGAGGACCCGGACATGGAGCTTGGGACAGTGTCCTTTGCAGTAAGCCTGATGTTTATTCAGTAGGGAAATGGGTGTGGTGATCCCAAAATACAGGTTCGTTTCTGTTATACAAGTTGGCAGAGGCTGCCGGCAAGATGGTAGATATTGTCGGGAAGAACTGCGGACTGTATATAAATCAAATCTATTTTTAAAATCTAAGGAGGCATGATATTTATGAAATCTCGGTTCACAAGAATTGCAGCAACGGCCATGGCTCTGACCATGTGCGTGCCCACGGCGGCGTTCGCAGCAGACGGCTCATTTGAAACATCTTTTGATGTGTATTCACCGGCCCTTACGATCAGCGTTCCGGTAAAACTGGATGTGCAGGTGAATCCCATCGCAGATTCTGCTGCCAGCGGTGTGAAACAGTTTACGGTTGCATCCAACAGCATCGATATTCTGAACGCATCAGTGGATGTGGAGGCGGATGTGGCGATTCCGGTCGTTGCAACGATCAAAGCGAACATTGCATCAAGTGCGGAGGACGTGGTCACAGAGTATAATACGTTCACGGCGGATCCGACTTCTACAGCGAAAAGGATTTATCTGGCGCTCTCTGAGGCGCAGACAGCGGCAACGATCGATGTAAAGGATGGGGGAACAGCAGCGTTTGATACAGAGAAGAAACTGGATCTTAGTCAGTATGCGGTAGACACGGCAGCTGCCTATACGACTCCGGCTGATCAGGCAGAAATCACCCAGTATGGTTCTCTGCTGTCTGTAGACATTGCCGGTCCGACAACTTCGGATAGCACCGCAGGCGCAACGTATTCTACGGATGCATCTAAAGTAAGCGCAGCGGTAGGTTCCTTTGCGGTGACCGGTGTGGCGAACACCAACGCAGACTGGAAAGCAGATGATGTGACAGTAGCGGTTACTTATAATGTAAAAGCAAGCCAGGCGCTTAACATTGAGACTCCGGATATTGCTGCTGCACCGACTTTCAGCGCAGGTACAAGTGCTGCAGATGTAGTCATTACAGTTCCTGGCGTAGGAGAGGCTACTGTGACGGCTATGGCGCTTCACAATGCTCATGAAGGAATGTACAAAGATTTCGTTTTTGGAGAAGATGAATATACTGTAGCATATGCTCCGAATGGAGCCACGACAGACGCGAAGATCACGATTCCCAAAGAGAGTGGTGTTCTGGCGTTACTGACAGAAGCTGATTACAGTGGAAAAGCACAGGATCTGGTGCTTGCATTGTCTGACGGACGTATGGTGGTGACAACATTGACTGCAACGGCAGCAGCTACTCCGTAATCGGTCAGGAAACAGTAACAGAAAAAGGTACTTCTACCGTACTTATTTTACCAACTCACCTGAAGGGGTGAGTTGGGTTTTTCCGCTATATAAAAGGATAAAGAGGTGCAATCATGTGTAAAAACAATATATGGATATTGACTGCAATATTGCTGGGGACTCCCATGACGGCAGCGGCTTCAGAGAACGCTTCGAACCATGCAGTGATCCTGGAACAGGAAGAAGACACTTTGGAAGCACCGGACGCATCGGAGGAAGAAGTACTGTACCAGGTTTCCTTTCCCACGGATATCCATGGTTTTTTGGATCCTGGGAATCTAAGCGGAAAAGGTCAGATCTTTTCTGAACGGTATGCGGTTGAAAACTATGGAAACACCGATATCAAGATAAAAATTAAAAATATCGACGTGTATTATGCCTCCTCCGAAGATGTCTATGAATTTTCTGATGAAAAGATCGAAGATCATTCTTCCGGTGTGAAAAGGATGAATATCCAGATGGTCTGGGAGAATGAGTCTGAAGGGACAAAAAAGGCGCTCTGTCTGTCAGAGGGGGTAAGAGATGAAGAGGTGCTGGAGTTGAAAGCGCCCGAGCACGATGAAAACGGAGCGTTTGTAAGTCTGAAGGAAGGAAGCTTTGGGCTCTTTTATTTTACAGGAACCCTGAATGCCAACCCGAATATTGAGTGGGAAGAGGGGGAGCTGATCATTCGTTTTGACTATGAGATCCTGAGCACCGGGCATCCAGAAGAACAGAAAGGCGAAGCTCTGAACGCCGGGGACAACGAAAAAGAGGAAGGCTCCACAAACCAGGCGGATGCAGAAGATGCAGTCAGCCCAAAGACTGCAGAGGGAGAAACGGCGGATCAGATGCCGGATAAGGAAAATTCTCCTGCTGGTACAGAGGAAGAGGGAGGCACAGATGTGCCTGATTTGCCGGGAGATGAGAACGTAAAAAAGGATCCGGAGATACCGGATGAAACGGCAGGAACAGAGACGACAAATCCGGAGGACAATACACCGCCGGCGGGGGAAACCGATCCGGAAAACGAAACACAGCAGAGCGAACAGACGACTCCGGAAGAAGAGAAGCCGAAGCCGGGAGAGACGGCGCCAGAAGAAGAGAGGCCGAATCCGGAAGAGGCGACTCCGGAAGAAGAGAGGCCGAATCCGGAAGAGACGGTGCCGGAAGAAGAGAGACCGAAGCCAGGGGAGACGACTCCGGAAGAAGAGAGACCGAATCCGGAAGAGACAGTTCCGGAAGAAGAGAAATCGCATCCGGGAGAGACAGCGCTGGAAGAAGAGAGACCGCTGCCGGAAGAGAAAGAAGAGGCAAAGCCGGAACCAGAGACCGGGCTGTCCGGAGCACAGAGGGGATAGCATTTGATGAGACGGATACAAAAGCAGCAGGCAGAACAGGGAATTGCACTGCTGGAACAGGCCCACAAAGAGATAAAAAGGCAGATAGAAAGGCGAAAAACTGACGAGGTGAAAAACCTGCTGGAACAGTGCCAGCAGTACGCCATCGCCTTGGGAGAGATGATCGAGAAGGAAGCGGGAGAAGGAACGACAATGGTCCGCCTTCTGGAAGACTACTGCGAGCGGGTGTATGAGATCTATCAGGAAGCAGGGCGGATGCAGCCAGGGGATGCAAAAAACGTGTATAAAAAGCTCTCCTGGCTGCAGCCCCGATTGAAAAGCATCATGCAGGAGAAACTTCCGGTACGCAAAGAGGTGGTGTTTCTTCCGTATAAGGCATCCATGTGGGATTCTCTGGAAAGCATCTGGATGGCGGCCTGTGAGGACCCTTCCTGCGATGCGTACGTCATCCCGATTCCCTACTATGACAAAAATCCGGATGGAAGTCTGGGAGAACTTCACGATGAAAGCGGTCTGTATCCGGAGTATGTGCCGGTCACGGACTACCAGAGCTATTCCTTTGCAGAAAGGCAGCCGGATCTGATCTTTATCCATAATCCCTATGATGAGTACAATTATCTGACCAGTGTGCATCCCTTCTTTTACACCAGAAATTTAAAGCAGTATACGGAAAAATTGGTATATGTGCCCTACTTTGTTCTGGAAGAACCAAACCCGGACGATCCAAATCAGGTGGAGGGCATCTCCCACTTCTGCACGACTTCGGGCGTGCTCCATGCAGACAATGTGATTGTCCAGTCGGAAAAAATGCGCCGGATCTACGTGGACGTCATGACCAGATTTACAGAAGGCCACGGACTTACCAGAAAAGACTGGGAGGGAAAGATCTTAGGGCTTGGTTCTCCGAAGCTGGATAAGGTCTGGAATGCACAGCAGGAAGCTTCAAAGATTCCAGAGGAATGGCAGGAGCGGATCCAAAAACCGGATGGAAGCAGGAAAAAGGTGATCTTGTACAATACCGGCCTTACTGCCTTTTTGCAGCACAGCAGCGTATATCTGGATAAGATGCGGGACGTGTTTCGTGTCTTTCGGGAAAGGCAGGAAGAAGCGGTGCTTCTGTGGAGGCCCCATCCGCTGCTTCATGGGACGGTAAAGACCATGCGCCCGGCTATCCTGGAAGCCTATGAGAAGCTTTTGGAGGAATACCAGGAGGAGCGCTTTGGCATTTATGACGATTCCGCTAAGCTGGACCGGGCGATCGCGGTGTGTGACGCCTATTACGGGGATCCAAGCAGTGTCGTGCAGCTGTGCAAGGAGGCGGGGAGGCCGGTGATGCTGCAGAATATGGAAGTATCCTTGAACGATAGCAAGAAGGAATTGCTGGAACTGCCAGTGGTTTCGGAAGGTTTCTATGATGACGGAAACAGTTTCTGGTTTGTGGCAAGAAATTATAATGCATTGTTTCGGGTACAGAAGGAAGATTCCAAAGTGGAACTTATGGAAACCATTCCAGGAGAGGGATTTATGCAGAAGCGCCTGTATCCTTCAGTGGCATTGTGCAACGGAAAGATTTATTTCGCTCCCCACAGGGCAGAGGAAATTGCGGAATATGATTTTCAAAAGAGAGAATTCAAAAAAATGCCCGTGTATCAATCGCATAAAGCCAGTCGTAATTCAGGGAACCAAGATAAATTTTTCGGGGCGGAAACGATCGGGAATAAAATTTATTTTATCCCGGATAAATATCCTGGCATACTGTGTTACGACACACAGACAAAATCTTATTCCTGCTTTGATGACTGGGTGGATGAAGTTGAAAGATTGCGTACATTTGAAGGCGGATATTTTATCGGATATGTAAAAAAGGGAATGAAATTGATTCTTCCATGTATTTGTGCGGATGCAGTGGTTGTATTTGATACTGCTTCAAGTACTTCTCAGATTATAAAAACGTCAAGTACTAAGAAAAATATAAAATATATTGGAATCATACAGAATGAGGACTTCTTTTATCTGATCACAGCAGACGGAGCAGTATTAAAGCGGGAACTCAAATCAGAGGATGAAGAAGTAAAAAGAATAGCGATGCCAAAATCAGAAGCGAAATATCTTTCGTATTATCCGGTGCAATGTGCAGATGGGTATCTTTATTTGTTCCCATTTGAAGAAAACAGAGGAATTAAGATTGATGTAAAGACGGATCAGGCAGCATGGGAACCACTGCTTGACGAGGAAGAACAGAGTATGTTTTCCCTGGTGCCAAGCTGTTGGATAAATAGAAAGCTATATACTGTTACCAAGAATGGATGCTGTCTGATGGAATATGATTTTAGGAATTATAAAAAGCGTAAAATATCATTGCCTGTTTCGGCTCCTGACCAGATGTTGCTGAAAAAACGAAAACAGGAAGAATACAGAAGATTGTCTGAAACGGAATGCATGACAGAAAGTGAGGCATATTCGCTTTTATACATGCTGGATAGAAAGCTTTCAGACAGAAATGATAAAAACTTAAATATTCCGGATGGGAAATATGGGGCGGGGAGTAGAATTTATCACAGATTACTAGATGAGTGAACAGCCAAAGCTGGAAACAGAAAAAAGGATCAGATATGAAGAATCGACATTTTGTATATGTAACAGATTTTGACAGATGGAAATGGGATCTTTTGTCAGATGAAAACATTTTTGAATCTTTTTTATTCAGTGCATATAAAATTCTTTTTGTTGTGGATGACAGTGACAGATTATATGGAATTATAACTCTGGGAGATTTTATAAAGAGTTCCGATGATATAAAAAAGGCGGTGAATAAGAATTTTCTTTTTGTCAGAAAAGACGAGGAAGAACATATGTTTTCGTCAGCTCGGGAAATATTTGACCAGCATGGAATGGAATCTTATCTTCCTGTAATTGATCAGGAAGATAAGATGACTGGCTTCCTTATGGATCTGGAACTTCTTCGGAAGAAAGATGCTTTATATGAACAGAATCTCACAGAGCTGGAACGCAAAATCAGTCTTTTAAAAAAGAGTCATTATTTAAAAAAAGAGATGGAAGCTTTCTATGAGGTATTGGCTGATACAACAATTTTCTTTAGGAAGTCCAAAGGCTTACGAAAAATATTTTCCCTGTTCGACGGAAGAATCAGAGGAAGGGTATTATCTGATCAGGAGTATTTGAAAAAGCTAAGCAAATGGAGGAAGAACAGAGACCATCTGACCGATGAAGAAAAGACAGAGCTGATCTTTGACTTTGATTGCAGGAACATAGGCGCTTTGGCAGAAAAGGCGGGAATTGCATCTGTCTACAGCCTGGAAAAGTTTATGAATGAGTTTACTGCGCTGACAGAGAACGAGGAGTTTTCAAGAGCCATAAGGATGACGCATAATTCTGCATACAGTCTTGCGGACTTTATATCGGATCATGATATGAAGCATCTGGAATTTCCAGCCAACAGACTGCTTTCAAAATATTTGTATGATTATATGAAAGAGCAGCAAATTCCTTTTTCGCTGACATATTTTAACAGTATTGCCGTGATGCACGCAAGTTTTCCTGTCAGCGGAATGCGGGGGAGTACACAAGATGCGATCGGGCTGTCAAGTTGTGATTTGTCTGAGCAGCTTCTATTGAGCAGAATGCTGAAAAAGCGAAGGATTATGGTGCTTAATATGAAAAATGCTTCGGATGTCAATATAACAGAAGGCGAAAAAAGAAGAATAGAAAGCTATGGAGTGGCAGAAAAGCTAATCATTGATAAAGATATGCATGCTTTAAAGCTGCTGTATGGAGACGACTGCGGAAACAAGAGTCCATATGAATATGCAGAAGAGTTAAGTTATTCTTTTCCAGTAAAGCGCAGGTTTGAAAATGATCTTGTCATAAATGCAGATTACAAAAGCACATATGTAAATATTGAAAATGGAATCAGGAGAACTTGTTATCAGCCGGCTCTCTATACGAATACCATCTATTTTTTTGGTCCTTGTATTGCCCTTGGCCCGTATGTAGAAGATAAACACACCATTGCATCCCAATTGGCCCGAAAGCTTTTGAAAGATCAGTATGCTTATCGAATAGTAAATCTTGGTATGCTGGCATCGAACAACAGTTCGGAAATGCTTGAGCGGATTGATTTCCAGGAAAATGACATTGTGATCAATCTGTTTTATATAGGAAAAGGAAAGAAATTCGAAGAGCAGCTGAAAGATATCATGGATCCCAGTGATGCTTTTAATAGAATTTTGGACCGGGAAGATATGTTTTTTGATAAATCGGTACACTGTAACCGGAAGGGCAATGAGGTATATGCAGAAGCGATTTATGAATATATAAAACCAGCATTAAAAAAAGCAAAAACGGATTCTCTAAAAAAGAATCATGTTTATGATGTATTTCGGACAAATTTGGCAGATCTGCACCTATATGACATTCCTGAATATCTGAAGATGCTAAAGCAGGAAAAGCAGAAAGTTCCTAAAGAAGCACAGGCCATAGGGAGTATTGTAATGAATTGCAATCCCTTTACTTTAGGTCACCAGTATCTGGTACAGTATGCACTGCAGTATTGTGATTATCTTTTTGTATTTGTTGTGCAGGAAGATAAGTCTTATTTTTCGTTTGAAGATCGGTTTGCGATTGCGAAAGATCACTGCAGACAGTACAGCAATGTAAGTGTAATTCCAAGCGGAAAGATGATTGCCTCTGATCTTACATTTCCCGAATATTTCAGGAGGGAAAGCGTCAGAGACCGGATGGAAGTTACAGCGGATCTGAAGATCACACCGGTTCATGATTTTCGGTTGTTTGCAAGTTATATTGCGCCTGTGTTGGGAATCAAAAAGCGTTTTGTGGCAGAGGAGCCTTTTGACTCAGTCACAGAACAATACAATGAAAATATGAAAAAAGTATTAAGTGCTTTAGGCCTTGAGGTAGTAGAAATTAAAAGGAAGGCGCTTGAAGATGGAGAAGTGATCAGTGCTTCCAAAGTAAGAAGAATGTATCAAAAAGGAGAATATTTAAAGATGAAGAAGATGCTTCCCCAGAGTACGTATCATTATCTTATGAGAAACTTGCCAGGCGATATTCATGAAAATTAAACAAACAGAATGGTTTCAAAAACTGAATCAGCACGAACATGTGTTGATCTTTGGTGCTGGGGCAGGCGCTTTACTTACCTATACATGGCTTAAACAAATGAATGTGGATCCAGAATGTTTTCTTGTAAGTGAAAGGTGGGACAATCCTCTTTGTCTGAAACAAAAGCTGGTAAAGACTTTTCAGGAGATAGACGGGGAGCTAAAACAAAATGCGTTGGTTGTGATATCTCAGAAGTACGAAGATAATGATGAAATGAGGAAAGTATTGCAGCAGGCAGGATTTAAAAATATGGTTCCCAGTATTTTACAAAATACATCAGCCATAACGAGAGAACTGCAGACATATAGACAATCTGTTTTAGGATCAATGAAGGTATCTTCCCCAATATTAGAAATGTCCTGTCGGGCAAATAGTGATTTGGTCAACCTGTGTATCTATGCAGTCACGTCAGACAAAAATCTGCACAAAAGCCGACAGCAGTATCAGTCAGACTATATTACTTACATACAGGCGGGAGCCAAATGCACAGATGTTCGCGTCTGTGATCTTACAGATGACAGTGGAGAGAATATATCGGATTTAAATCCCTGGTATTGTGAATTAACTGCCGGATATTGGATTTCCAAAAACGATTTTGTGCATGATTATATCGGGTTATACCATTATAGCCGGGGACTGTCTTTGTCAGACGGACAGTTGGAGATTATAGTGAAGGAGAAGGTGGATGTAGTTCTGCCGATTCCTCATGTATGGAAATATGAAATGCGGTCGGTCTGCTTTTTATACACAGATTTAGTTTTGGATGCGATTAGCCGTGTATCACCCGAATATGTCGCTTCCGCGGAACTGTTTTTTTCAAAGAAAATATTTTTTGCAGGGAATATTGTCTTGGCCAGGAGTGAAATTTATGCGAAATATTATAACTGGATGTTCCGGGTGTTGCAAGAATGCGAAAGAATCCACAGAGGGGGAAAAGCGCAGGTCAGGCCGAGGACATGGGGATATTGTGGAGAGATCCTGACCTCGATTTATTTTATACACAACAGAAAGAATTATCAAATTGTGTTTTCTGCTATGAGGGATCTGTATTGATATTTATAGAGGAGAAAGGCGGTTTCATCATGCCATGAAAAGATTGTGTGTTTATCTGACTTATGATGAGCAGAAAAAAATAGATTCTTATATTGGTTATATGTTAAAGGAACTAAAGACCTGTGCGAGTCATGTGGCAGTAGTCTGTAATGAGACGGAGATTGCTGCCGGCAGAGAAATTCTTACAGAATACGCGGATGATATTTTTTGCAGAGAAAACAAAGGGATTGATGCAGGGGGATTTAAAGATGCATTGTGCAGTTTTATAGGCTGGGATCAGGTTTTGCAATATGAAGAACTGGTCTTGGTAAATGATTCCTTTTTTGGCCCTTTTGTGCCGATGCGGACGATTTTTTCAGAGATGGAAAACAGAGGACTGGATTTTTGGGGCTTGTCGAAACATGGAGAGACTGTGAACGATCATCTTGGGTATGTTCCGGAACATATTCAGTCTTTTTTTCTGGCAATTGGTCCTCGTATGCTGCACAGTAAAGAATTTCAATTATATTGGGAGAATATGCCATATTACACTACTCTGGTAGAGGCCGTTCAGAAATATGAACTGCGCTTCACAAACTATTTTGCCAGTCTGGGATATCGGTATGGTGTCTTGGCGGACACTCAAGTCAATGATTCGGCGAATTGTGAAAATAATTATTCCCAATATGTATTTCTTTCTTTTGAGATGATTCAAAAAAGGCATTTTCCATTTCTTAAAAGACAGCATATTCCGCTTAATACACTGCATTGGCAGACTCAGGAAAATCTGCGTTTGGCGTTGGATTATATTGACAAGGAAACGAACTATGAAGTGGATCTTATATGGCAAAATCTCATTCGCACTTTTCATATGACAGATTTGCAAAGAAGCTTTCATCTGCAGTATATTCTGTCCTCCAAACAAGACCGGTCTGAACAGAAATTTTCAAAAATCGCAGAACGTATACTGCTTGCAGTTTTTGTCTCATATGAAAACTCAGCGGATGAAATATCAGAATATGTGCAGCTGTCAGGTTTCAAAGGCTCTGTCTGCATATTTTCAGAAAGAAGGGAATGCCTGATAAAATATCGTCAGCATGGATTTCATTGCAGAACCGTCAAAAGCGATGAAAGGATTCCGGTGCTTGCTGAACTTGGAGACTATGATTACGTATGTGTGCTGCAGGATGCAGATCTGACTTCGGACAAAAGGCCGAGCTGTATCGGAAAGTCTTATTTTTACAATCTGTGGGAAAATCTGATCAAAAATGAGGCCCATGTTTCCGGAATTTTAGACTGCTTTCGAAGAGAAAAAAGGCTTGGTTTCCTGACATCTCCTTCCCCCATTTTTGAAAAATATTTTGTTTCAGACGAAAAGGGATGGGAAGAAAACTATGAGATGGTTCGGCAAACGATACATAAACGATCTTTGAATTGTCGGATAGCAAAAAACAAAGTTCCGTTTTGTGTGACAGATCATTTTTGGATTCGTGGCAATATTCTGAAAACGCTGTTCAGACTAGAAAAGGAAGATGATGAGGTGCTGCCTTATTTGTGGACTTATCTGGCGCAGGATGCAGGTTACTATTCTGGAATTGTAGAAAGCGCAGATTATGCGTCCATGAATGAGGTAAATATGCAGTACTATTTGCAGCGGCTTGGACGGCAGGTCAGGAAGCAATGTGGTGATTTTCAGACATTTTCTGAGATGGAAGAGGAAATACGACTAAGTGCATTAAGTGCTTATTGCGGAAAGTACTCCAGAATCCTGGTTTATGGAGCAGGAGAAATGGCGGCACGATATGGAAGCTTTATACCGGGTATAGAAGCATATGTCGTGTCGGATGGCCAGCCTAAACCGGACAGTTTGAATGAAAAACCAGTGAAATATCTGTCGGAGGTATTAGGGATCAGGGATTGCGGGATTGTACTTTGTCTGGATGAGAAATATCAGGAGAAGGTCATTCCGCTGCTTAAGAAATGTAAAATAGAACATTATTTTTGTATGTAAGCTGGTAAAAAGTGTATGAAAAGAAGAACAATCATTTATGGCCTGGCAGCAGGAAGCTTTATGATCGTAAGTACAGGGCTTATGACAATGCTGCAGAAGAGGGCAAATAAATTAAAAAATCAGCAGGATCGTATTTGCATATTATCAGATCATTTTCAGTTGTTGAATCACTGGCTTGAGCTGAAAAATGAAGGGAAAAGTATAACTTCTTACTTTGAGGAGAAAGGGTATCGCCGTATTGCTATATATGGAATGGCAGAGTTGGCGAATCGGCTTTCAGAGGAGCTTTCAGGCAGTTCTGTCTGTGTAGACTATGGAATAGACCGGGATGTAAGCTGTTCCATCGCGAGAATAGACAACGTATATTTTCCGGGAGATGAGCTGCCAAAAGCAGACGCTATTATTGTTACCCCATATTTTTCTTTTGAAGCCATCAAATCTGTATTAGAGAAAAAAACAGACTGTCCCATCATCTCTTTAGAGGAAGTCATATGGAGTGTGTAAGATGAAACTGATCACTTTTTATTTGCCGCAATTTCACGAGATACCAGAAAATAATCGTGCATGGGGAGAAGGCTTTACGGAGTGGGTGAATGTAAAAAAGGCTTTTCCGCTGTTTCTTGGACATCGTCAGCCGAGGCGCCCGTTAAATGAAAATTATTATTGTCTGTTGGACGACGGGGTGATGGAGTGGCAGGCTGATCTTGCAAAAAAGGCCGGCATCTATGGCTTTTGCATGTATCATTACTGGTTTGGAGGCAGGATGGTATTGGAAAAGCCGGCAGAAAGACTGCTAGAGCATAAAGAAATCGATTTTCATTATTGCTTTTCCTGGGCGAATGAACCGTGGACGAAGACTTGGCATGGTGCCGGCGGGGAAAAGGAAATATTGATTCCACAAAATTATGGAGGAGAAGAGGAATGGAAGTCGCATTATGAGTATTTTCGGAAATTTTTTATGGATAAGCGATATATCAAGGAAAAAGGATGTCCGGTGCTTTTGATCTATCGTCTGCGGAATATTCCGCACTTCAATGATATGATCCGCTGCTGGAAGCATTATGCGAAAGAGGATGGTTTTCCGGGGCTGTTTATTGTTTCCATGGATACCTGGAGGGATCATGCTGATAAAAGCTGCTGGGTAGATGCTTCTGTGGATTTCGAACCCAATAAAACGCGTTCAGAGGCGATGCATATGCCAACGTTACTAAGGTACAGGCATAACGGAAATCTGTTTTGGAATCGTTTTGCTGTCAGTACTGTCAACTATAAAAAGGTGAACGAAAAAATGCTCGCTAGTCCTCATAGAAGGAACCAGTTTCGTACGGTTTTTGTCGATTTTGATGATTCACCCAGACGCGGAGCACGGGCAGTCATTATGCAGGGTTCTCATCCCAGATTGTTTGGCAAGTACTTAAAAAAAGCAATAAGGGTCAGCCAAAAAGAAGGAAATGAATATTTGTTTCTGAATGCATGGAATGAATGGGGGGAGGGAAATTACCTGGAACCTGATACTCGATACGGCTATGGCTATCTAAAACAGATACAAATGCTATCTGAAAATGGGTTTGTTGTTTGAGGGCGGTGTGATCAACATGGTGAAAATATCAGTCATAATTCCCATATACAATTGTGAACAGTATATAGAGCAATGCGTAAGAAGCGTTTTAAGACAAACGTTGAAAGACTTAGAAGTTATTTGTGTGGACGATGGATCGACTGATCAGTCGGTACAGGTTCTCAGAGAACTTATGCGGACAGACGAGAGAATTATTTTGTGCCAACAGAAAAATCAGGGTCCTGGAATTGCAAGAAACACAGGGATGAAAAGGGCAGAAGGAAAATATATTGCTTTTTTAGATGCGGATGACTTTTACTGGGATCAAAATGGTCTGGAACAGTTGTGGAAGGTGTGTGAAGCAAAGAAGGCTGCTGCAGGAGCCAGTTTGCAGTGGTGCGTAAATGGTCTTGTTGAGAGACTGGAAGATTTTGAAGAGAACGTTGAAGAAGAAAAAATAATTCATTATGCTGAGCAACAGGCAGATTATCATTTTTACTGTTATCTTTTTTTAAGAGAAATGCTGATTAAAAAGGAGATTTATTTTCCAGCGTATTTGCGTTTTGAGGATCCGCCCTTTTTAGTCAGAGCTTTATATGAGGCAGAACATATTGCTGTGGCAGATATCTGTCTGTACTATTATCGAAGACCTGTTGCAGGAAAACGTTTTAATGAGGAAAGGACACTGGATCTGTTATCAGGTCTGATGGATAATGTACTTTTTGCCCAAAAGCATAATCTGAAACCATTGCTATATCGGACTGTACACCGGTTGGAATACGAATATATGGGGATTATTCTTGAAAATATATTACTGGATGATCTGCGTATCATAGAGAAACTGCAGCAACTAAATAATGTGATCAGAAAAATAAAAGAGGACACAAATTACATCATAAGACCTCTGCGCGGTCTGCTGCTGTACGTAAATCAGTATGATTGTAAAATAATCAGAAAAATAAAGGCGTATGATGAGGTTATTTTGTATGGAGCGGGCAGATATGGGCAATTATTTTTGGAATTTTTAGAAGAGAGAAACTGTCTTGAAAAAGTTTCTACAATTGTTGTAACAGAACAAAAAAATAACAAATCAGAACTTAGAGGAATTAAAGTCAAAGCCTTAAAGGATCTGAAAAAACACAAAGACAGTCTGGTCCTTGTGGCAGCAGGAGAAAATTTTCAGCAGGAAATGGAACAGATTTTAAGAAAACATGGGTATAGGAACTACGAGATGATTCGGGATGAATTTCTTTACCTTATGACTGCGCAATGGAATGCGGAATAAAATTCTGTGAATTTATATAGAAATGGAGAGAGAGTATGTTCACAACAGGATGTTATGTATGTAATTTCAACGGTAAAGAATATGCAATAAAATGTATTCAATCTGTTTTAGAACAGATAAAACAAGAGAATGATTTTCATTTGTTTCTGGTGGACAATGCTTCTACAGACGGCTCTGCAGAATGTATCAGGAAAGCATATGGGACCCAGGTAACGGTTTTGGAAAATGTCGTTAATCTGGGCGGAGCCGGAGGATTTAACAGAGCATTAAAGGATGCAGTGGAAAGAGGCTATACTTATGTGATACTGCTGGATAATGATGTGACACTTGCACCAGGCTGTATTTTGGCGCTGACGCAATATATGGAGGAACATGAAGAGGTTGGCTGCATCGGCACAAAAATTATGATGATGGATCACCCGGAATATATGCAGGAATTCGGTGTGCATCTGGATTTCGAACATTATAATCTGATTCATGACTACTGGTTTGAACTGGATCAAGGAACGGAAGAGATCATTGAGAGTGATTGTGTTGCCAGCTGTGCGCTGATTGCCAGGGTGTCCTGTTTGAGCAAGACGGATCTTTTCCCCGAAGAAAATTTCCTGTATTGGGACGATCTGGAGTTTACATATCAAATAAAACTGGCCGGATACAAAGTGATATCATTGGCGTCTGCAATAGCATATCACAAGGGGAAGAAAAAACCATGCAACAATACAGCACCAGGTTATTATGGAATAAGAAATCGGCTGAAGTTTTTTGCTAAATACGAATCAGAAGAACGTCTTTCTCATTTGTGCAGAAATATATTAGAGGACTGTTTTCAGTACTTTTTTGGCAGTGAACGGAAAGGGTTCCATTCTTCCAATAACAGCAGAATGTTTGCACTGGATGATTTTGTACATAAACAGTATGGCATGATTACGCCAGATAAACTTTATTCCATGGATGAAAAAGAAGACAGGGTGAAAGCGATTGTAAAAGATCAAAAAGTAGTTTATGTGGAATTATCAGATGAATGCAGCGATCAGCTTTTGGAAGCAACGGGAGCCTTATGCCGGAGGCTGGATGAACTTGACCATTTGGAAAGGATAATTTTGCTGCTTCCAGCTGTGAATCAGGAGGAAACGATAAAAACCCAATTAAAGCGGTATTATGAGAATCATGTGGAATGTTCGACGGATCCTGTTAAAAATGGAGTCATATTTAGGCCCTGTAATCATGTGAAAAATATCACAAAGGATATTAGGCCGGCTGTCTGGTTTGACAAATATTTGAATTGTGTGGAAAATCAGGAAGATTATAGGTATATAGAGGCATATCCGTATCTACAAGAGTTTTTTGTCAATATACATTACGAATGGCTGATGAAGGGAATTCTGGCAGAAAGGGAAAGGAAATAAAACAGGAGGTTTTACCATGCAGTTTGAACTGACTGCCTCCATGATGTGCGCCAACTACGGACATCTTATGAGGGAGGTAAAGGAACTGGAGGAAGGAGGCATCGATTCGTTTCATATTGACATTATGGACGGGCGCTTTGTCCCCAATTTTGCCATGTCTTTAAATGATATGAGGTACATAGCAGGCGCGGCGAAAAAGCCGCTGGATGTGCACCTGATGATCGAGCATCCCAACAACCGGATCGCGTTGTTTCTCGACTGTCTGCGTCAGGGAGACACAGTCTATATCCACCCGGAGGCGGAGTATCATCCGTCCACCACCTTGCAGAGCATCATTCATGCGGGGATGGTGCCGGGGATCGCCGTGAACCCGGGGACGTCTGTGGAGACGGTGATGGAGATGCTGCGGATCGTAAAGAAAGTGCTGGTCATGTCCGTGAATCCGGGAAATGCCGGGCAGATGTATCTGCCCTACGTGGGGAAAAAGATCATCAAGCTTCTGGCCCTGAAAGAAGATATGGATTTTGAAGTTTACTGGGACGGGGCCTGCAGCGCCGATAAGATTCTGGAATTTGCCCCCAAAGGGGTCCGGGGGTTTGTACTGGGGACTACTTTACTGTTTGGGAAAGAAAAACCATATGGAGAAACATTGAAAAATATACGGGATTTAAGATTATGACCGGCGCTTGACCCGGAATCAGACAAAAAGAAGGGCGGCAGTTCTTATGGAAAACATCTATATCGTCGGCGCACACTCAAGAGGGCAGACGCTGGCGGAGTATATCCGCTGTTTATACCCCAATGTCAGAACAGAAGCATTTTTATATGATAATGAAGAGCAAAACCCACAGAAGATCGGAATGATACCTGTTTTGAACATGAACAAAGCGGATAAACTGAACCTGACTTATCCGGTACTGATCGGAACCAAGGGGACTTATCATGAGAAGCTGCTTTGGAGACTGCAGCAGATGGGGTTTACCAGGATCTATCCGGTGACACAAAAGGAAGATCGAATGCTTCGGAATGCCTACATCAGAAAATATTATGCAGAGATCGGACAGTGTTTTTGGAAAATCGATGAACCGGGGATTCATAAGGGGCAGACGACGGTTTCAGAGAAGAGGACATCCGCAGTCTATGTGGTGCGTTCTGTGTTTGACCAGCCCTTAGGCTGCGAATACGAGCCGGCTGTTTATGAAAAAGAGATCCAGGCCGGGGCAGCGCTGACGGATGAGCGTCTGTATCCGGGGATTCTCACAGACGACAGGGGAGATAACATCTCCGGAAAAAACGGGCAGTACTGCGAACTGACGGCCCTGTACTGGATCTGGAAGCATGCCAGGGAAGAAATGGTGGGGATGGTTCATTACCGGAGACATTTTATGCTGCCAAAACAGTGGACAGCGGCCATGCAGGACCATGGAGCAGATGTGATCCTGCCGGTGCCGCTTTATGTGGGTCCGAGCATTGCAGAAAATTATAAAATGCGCCATGACCCTGCCGACTGGAATTTTATGCTTGACTTTCTGAAAAACAAGGACCGAAAACTGGGTGAGGCGGCGCAGACATTTTTTGAAGGAAATCTGTATTCCCCCTGTAATATGTTTATTATGAGAAGGGAAATCCTGGACCAGTTCTGCACCTGGCTGTTTCCCATCCTGGATGCGGCCGCCGCACATGGGGGACAGAAAAAGGATGCATATCAGAACCGTTATCCAGGCTTTCTTTCGGAACGGCTGATGACCTTTTATTTTGCCCGGAAGAAAGGCTGCAAAGTGGTATATGCGGATAAGAACTTTCTGAAATGATTTTGTAAGAAGTATTCTCATGTGTGTATCTGGTTTTTCTATAACATGAAAGAAAACGAAAACAGCAGTAAAATACGATCTGGTTTTGGATATTTGTATACGGTGGGTAAAGAAAAGGATTGGTAAATCACGATGAATATTGCACTGATTTTATCCGGCGGTACCGGGCAGCGCCTGGGAGCGGATCTTCCAAAGCAGTACATAGAGGTGGGCAAGAAGCCGGTGATTTCTTATTGTATAGAGACGTTGTCTGCCCACGCGATGATCGATGGAATCCAGATTGTGGCGGATGTGTTTTGGCGAAAGGACATTCGGCAATGGCTCAGGGAGGCGGACGGCGGGGAAAAATTTCGCGGGTTTTCGGAACCGGGTGAAAACCGGCAGCTTTCGATCTTCCATGGACTTCGGGACATTCAAAACTATGCGGATGATATGGATTATGTGTTTGTCCACGATGCGGCGCGGCCCCTTTTGTCAGAAAAGCAGGTCACGGACTGCCTTTTGGGAGTTATGGGGCATGAGGGTCTGATGCCGGCATTGCCCATGAAAGATACGGTCTATACCAGCCTGGACGGTGGGAAAAGCATTGCAGCTTTATTAGACCGGAGTACGGTTTATGCAGGTCAGGCTCCGGAGGTATTTCAGCTTGGCAGGTATTATGAGGCAAACCGCAGGCTTTTGCCGGACCGGATCCGGCAGATCAATGGTTCTGCGGAACCGGCTGTTCTTTACCACATGGATGTGGTTATGATTCCGGGAGAAGAAGAAAATTTTAAGCTTACAACGAAAGCAGATCTGGAACGATTCCGGAAAATAGTCGAGAAAAGGCTGCAGACAAAGAAGCAGGAAGGGAGAGTGCCATGAGAGCATGGGTTTTGCACGGGGCGGGGGATCTGCGTCTGGAAGAGGTCAAAAAGCCGGTACCAGGGGACAAAGAAGTGCTGATCGGGGTGAAGGCAGCCGGCATCTGCGGATCGGATATTCCGCGGATCTGCCGGACCGGGGCCCATACCCATCCGCTGATTCCGGGACACGAGTTTTCAGGTGTTGTGGAAGCGCTGGGACCGGGCGTAAGTCCGCAGTGGCAGGGACGCAGAGTCGGCATTTTTCCGCTGCTTCCCTGTAAGATCTGCAGGCACTGTCAGGAAAAACAATATGAGATGTGCAGAAATTACAGTTACCTGGGATCCAGAAGAGACGGCGGTTTTGCACCGTATGTGTCGGTTCCGGTCTGGAATCTGCTCCCGCTGCCGGATGAAGTGACCTTTGAGGAGGCCGCCATGCTAGAACCGATGGCAGTGGCGGTTCATGCCCTGCGGCGCGCCCGGGTTTCTCCCAAAGAGACTGCGGCGGTCTGCGGTCTTGGTACCATCGGTCTGCTTCTGGCGATGTTTTTAAAAGAAGCCGGCACAGCAGCGGTTTTGACCATCGGCAATAAAGAAACGCAAAGACAAATGGTTCAAAGGCTGGGGTTTCCGGAAGATGCTTTTTGTGACTGCCGGCATCAGGATGCAAAGGCATGGCTTTTGGAGCGCACCGCCGGCCGCGGCGCAGATGTGTTTTTTGAATGCGTGGGAAAAAAAGAGACCTGCTCGCTGGCGATTCAGAATACAGCTGTTCAGGGGAAAACGATCCTGGTGGGAAATCCGCACTCGGATATGGAGCTTGAAAAAGAGATTTACTGGAAGATTCTGCGCAATCAGCTGAGGATAAGCGGCACATGGAATTCGTCTTTTTTCCATGATGCGTTGGATGACTGGCATTATGTTTTCGAACGGCTGGAAAAGAAAAAGATTTCTCCGGCGGATCTGATCACCCACCGATTTGCGCTGGAAGAGCTGGAAAAAGCGGTGCGGATCATGGAGAACCGGACGGAGGACTATGTGAAAATGATGCTGGCTGTCTGATGGTGCAGTTTTGAAACCACGGCCAATTCCTGCCCATACAGGTACCCTGCGAACCGGCATATATGTGAAAAATAACCATATTATCCTGCCTTACGATGCCTGTCGGGAGGCCATTTGGTACAGCTTCGTCATAATTACCAGAAAGAGATAGGCTTTTTAGTGAAATAGTCACGGCTCTGTATACTCGTTGTCCAAATAGACAAAGGTTTTGGGAAATGTTTGTGGGAACCCCATATGGTCAAAAGAAGGAAAAGGGGGTATACTCATAGGCAGATAAACAGTGAATTTGATGATTCGAAAGGAGCCCGACATGGCAAGCATTTCATTAAAAAACATTTGTAAAAAATATCCGAATGGTTTTGAAGCAGTGAAAAATTTTAACATGGAGATCGAGGACAAAGAGTTCATCATCTTCGTAGGACCGTCCGGATGCGGTAAATCCACCACGCTTCGTATGGTGGCCGGCTTGGAAGACATCAGCTCTGGTGACCTTCTGATCGACGGGCGCAGAGTCAATGACGTAGAGCCCAAGGACCGCGATATCGCGATGGTATTCCAGAATTATGCGCTTTATCCCCACATGACGGTATATGATAATATGGCATTTGCTTTGAAGCTTCGCAAGACCCCGAAGGATGAGATCGACCGGATGGTTCGTGAGGCAGCAAAGATTCTTGATCTTGAGAAACTGCTGGACCGGAAGCCGAAGGCTCTCTCCGGTGGTCAGAGACAGCGTGTGGCTATGGGACGTGCAATCGTGCGTAACCCGAAGGTGTTCCTGATGGATGAGCCGCTGTCCAACCTGGATGCAAAGCTTCGTGTGCAGATGAGAACTGAGATCTCCAAGCTGCATCAGAGACTGGGCACCACCATCATCTACGTTACCCATGACCAGAC